>Ga0206833_1034_pt1 | contig 34786 bp, 26 predicted proteins | sample Alteio_BWOrgCont_32_FD_152891 | JGI IMG/M metagenome (GOLD analysis project Ga0206833, IMG submission 152891) | Enriched cells from forest soil in Barre Woods Harvard Forest LTER site, Petersham, Massachusetts, United States -... | ecosystem: Environmental > Terrestrial > Soil > Temperate forest >... | reverse complement strand
CTTTAATGCTTCAATTAAATTTCTGCCTTGCTCGAATTCGCCGAGTGAAGCGTAATGTATCCAGATTCTTTTTTCGTCTGGCTTTAGTTTGTTTTTAAAATTTTGCTGCCAGTTTTTTCCTCCATCGATCCATTGCTTTGCTTTCTCTTTAAAAAAAGATAATAAAAACACAACGGCGCCGAATAAACGTATTCCTATGTTGTAAATGAAAAGCATCTTCAAATGTAAGATGTAAAATGTTACTCGTTCGTCTCTGTTTACTTTTTTGTCTTGAAACAAAAAAGTAACAAAAAAATTCAAGGCTGCAGAAAAAAGGCTAAAAATTTGACTGCATGGCTAAAATGAAATTAGCTCCAACATTCGTACATATTCAAGCTATGTGCGACTTACGGGCTACTTACTTTGCCCAGCTTTAGTAACAATAATTTCATTTCTTAACGCTATACAGTCAAATTTTTTTAACGCCTTTTTTCTGATGCCGGTTGAGAAATATATTATTATTTAGAAATGTTTATAAAATCAGTTGAATCATTAAAATCATAGAAATCATGGTTCAGACAATTGCTGAATAACGGTATGCCGTACAAGTGAGTGACACAACGATGTTGCTATGAAAAACTAATGCTGGTAACAAAAAAATAATTATAAATATCGAATTGGATTTCTGCGGGCGTTCATTATGTAGCGTTTGATATTCATCCAGAAAGCGACGAAAAAATAAACTACTACCGGTGAACCCATTGTGAGAAATGATATATATATAAAGTACTTGCGGATGGTGGATGTGGCGATGCCAAACTTTTCGCCAATTGCAGTACAGACGCCGAATACATGCCATTCGATAAAATTCCTGAAGCGGTTCATGCAACAAATTTAAAACAATAAACGGAATCGTTACCGTTAAAATTGTTCGTTTTCCGTGTTCAGGCTTGGCGGTTTTTTAGTAAATTTGCGTCTCGATTTGGTGGCAATCTCCAAATCATCCCATCTTCAAACTTATAAATCAATACTATGGCTTTCGACATTGAAATGGTCAAAAAGGTTTACGCAAATTTTGGCGGAAGAGTTGCTGCCGCCCGTAAAGCAACCGGCAAACCATTAACACTGACAGAAAAAATTTTATATGCCCACCTTTGGCAAGGCGATGCAACTGAAGCATACGGAAGAGGAAAAAGTTATGTGGACTTTGCGCCGGACCGCGTGGCGATGCAGGATGCAACGGCACAGATGGCGTTGTTGCAATTTATGCAATCGGGCAGGACTAAAGTTGCCGTTCCTTCAACTGTTCATTGCGACCATTTGATTGAAGCGAAAGTAAATAGTTCAATTGATTTAGACAGGGCTGTTCATGAAAGCAGCGAAGTATATGATTTCTTAGCTTCTGTAAGTAATAAATATGGTATTGGTTTTTGGAAACCAGGCGCTGGAATTATTCACCAGGTTGTTTTGGAAAACTATGCTTTTCCTGGTGGTTTGATGATTGGTACGGATAGTCATACAGTTAATGCTGGTGGATTAGGTATGATTGCTATTGGTGTTGGTGGCGCTGATGCATGTGATGTGATGGCTGGTCTGCCATGGGAATTAAAGATGCCGAAACTGATTGGTATTAAACTAACGGGGAAGCTCAATGGCTGGACAGCTCCTAAAGATGTGATATTAAAAGTAGCTGGTATTTTAACCGTGAAAGGCGGAACCGGTGCTGTTGTTGAATATTTTGGCGAAGGCGCAACTTCTATGAGTTGTACAGGTAAAGGAACTATTTGTAATATGGGTGCAGAGATTGGTGCAACAACATCAACATTTGGTTATGACGAAAGCATGAGTCGTTACTTAAAAGCAACCGGCCGTACGGATATTGCTACTGCTGCTGATGGCATTAAAGAACATTTAACCGGCGATGCGGAAGTGTATGCTGACCCATCAAAATATTTTGACCAGGTTATTGAAATTGATCTGAATAAATTAGAACCACATTTAAATGGCCCATTCACTCCAGATTTGGCTACACCTATTTCTGAAATGAAAGCTGCTGCTGCAAAAAATGGCTGGCCTACAAAAATTGAAGTTGGCTTGATTGGCAGTTGCACGAATTCTTCTTATGAAGATATTAGCCGTGCGGTTAGTTTGGCAAAACAGGTTTCTGATAAAGGATTAAAATTACATTCTGAGTTTACGATTACGCCTGGTAGCGAGCAAGTTCGTTTTACTATTGAACGCGATGGTTTCTTAGAAACATTTAATAATATTGGAGCTACTGTTTTTGCAAATGCTTGTGGGCCTTGCATCGGAATGTGGGCGCGTGTTGGCGCAGAAAGACAAGAGAAAAATACCATCGTGCATTCATTCAACCGCAACTTTGCTAAACGTGCAGATGGTAATCCAAATACATTGGCATTTGTTGGTTCTCCTGAGCTCGTAACAGCATTGGCTATTGCTGGTGATTTATCTTTTAATCCATTAACAGATACTTTAATTAATGATAAAGGTGAGCAGGTAAAGTTAGATCCGCCAACAGGTTTTGAATTGCCTCCAAAAGGTTTTGCAGTGGATGACCCAGGCTTCCAGGCTCCTGCTGCTGATGGAAGTGCAGTGCAGGTAAAAGTTTCTCCGGATAGTAAACGTTTGCAATTGTTAGATCCGTTTGCTGCATGGGAAGGAACTGATTTAAATGGCTTACGGTTATTAATTAAAGCAAAAGGAAAATGTACGACCGACCATATTTCTATGGCTGGCCCATGGTTAAAATTCCGTGGGCATTTGGATAATATCAGCAACAACATGTTGATTGGCGCTGTCAATTTCTTTAATGAAAAAACGGATTCAGTAAAGAATGAATTGACGGGAGTTTACGGACCAGTTCCTGCAACGCAACGGGCTTACAAAGCCGCAGGCATCGGCACTATCGTGGTAGGCGATGAAAATTATGGTGAAGGCAGCAGCCGCGAACATGCTGCTATGGAACCGCGCCATTTGGGCGTTCGCGCGGTATTGGTGAAATCTTTTGCACGCATACACGAAACCAATCTAAAGAAACAAGGTATGCTTGGATTAACCTTCGCTAACAAAGAAGATTACGATAAAATACTGGAAGATGATATCATTGACATTGAAGGTTTGTTAGCATTTGCACCCAACAAACCGTTGCAGGTTGTATTGAACCACAAAGATGGCAGCAATGAAACCATACAGGTAAACCATACTTATAATGAACAACAGATAGAATGGTTTAAAGCCGGCGGCGCATTAAATATTATCCGCAGGGATTTTGCGAATAGCAAAAATTAATACAAACAAACTATTATCAAAAAGCGAAACATAATTATGTTTCGCTTTTTTTATTTTGGGACGAGCTTTAGTAATTCTATTTGGCATCGTTGTGTCACTCACTTGTACGGCATGGCTTTATTGGGCTTTTATTTTTGTTTATAAAAATATATATTTGAGTTGTCATCAGCTCAAACCTAACAAACAGAAAGATATGATGAAGATTATACTCTCTATTATCATAGCATTAAATACAATGCATTCATTTGCTCAAACTGATAGAAAGCAAAATGATAATATATCAGCACAAAATAATAACGTTGTTACATATCGACTTTTCCCAACGCAAAATATGTGGAATTTTATAAAACTAAACACTAGAAACGGTCAAATGTGGCAAGTTCAATTTGACCTGACGGGGGACAGTCGTTTTGTAACAAATTTAAGTTTAGTGCCCCAAGTAACTGAACAAAAGGAAGCAAACGATAGATTTACTCTTTACCCTACACAAAATATGTATACGTTCATTCTTCTTGATCAGCTTGATGGTAGAACTTGGCAGGTTCAGTGGTCAACGGATTTAAAAAATAGAGGTATCATTCCGATTGAATAAAATAAGATGATATGCCGTACAAGTGAGTGACACAACGATGATGCTATGAAATACGAATGCAGGTTACTAAAAATATCAACAACAAATTCTTTAATTAAAACGGAACATAAAAACTGCCATTGGTGATTGTTTTGGCGATAGAAGTCCGGGGATCGTTGCCGTAATATACTTTTCCCGAAAATGTACCGGAAACGGAAACGCTGTCAATAGCGGTGATAGTGCAGGTAAATGGTGTTGCGGAAGCGGCGGTATCAAACGCAAACTCGTTTACATAAGCCGTACCTGATTGCTGTAAAGTTATACTCGCATTATTGGGGTTTATATAATTGTATTGCCCGCGCTGGTAGTCTGCTGTATCTGTATATGTGCCGGTTGTTACAGGTACAACGTTATAATAAGTTGTATCATCGATATATACTGCTAAGCTTATTCCATCTGTGGTGGCTGTTGCATCGCTGCTGAAGCCGTTAATAACCAGCGAGCCTACATTTTTATTAATAGCGCCTGTATAATTATTATATACCACGTCTGTTCCGTTAATAGTTGCTTTTATATAATAAACCGATGATGTTGAACCCGGCGAAGGCGAAGTAGAGCTTTTTTTACAGGAAGCAAGGCCAATAATTACTATTAATGAAAGCAGGGCGGTAATTTTCATAGTCATTTTATTTAGGTTAAAACGATAGTACTTCCAAAGTATTGCAGGTGAAACTGATATTAGTTCTCAAAGTGTCGGGTCCGATGTTATTTGTACCAACTTCAAGGTTATGAGAGGAAAATTTGGTTCTCCGGACACCAAATTTGGTTCCCGGAGAGGCAATTTTGGTGTCCGGAGTATCAGGCTCAAGGCTTTGAGAGGCAATTTTGACGTTATTAACCTCAGCACTGGTTCTGTGAGAGCCAGGGTTGAGGCTTTTAGAACCATTGCTGAGGTTAATAGCCTTGAAGCCAACACTAAAAGGTCAAACCGCAATATTGCCTGTCAAAATTGCAACACCCTGCTATTTTAGAAGGCTGTATTCAGGCTGAAGGCGTTTCTTATTTTCTACAATTTGTTAAAATAATGTTAAAGCATAAATTATTTATAATGTTCAGTCCATTTTACCAATTGCTTGCCCGCCAACTAAAAAGCATCTTTTTTTAGCACCTGTTATTGCATTTGCATCTCTTCTTATAAAAAAAACGTTTTTTACATAGCAAGCTTATTCTTTTTAATTACCGGCAATGTAGAACTTTATATTTATTTTATTTATTATGTATAGAGGTTCATTCTTCTGCCGGTTTCACGGCACAATTTATTGGCAGTTTTTACATTTATAGTACCAAAATTGTACTCTTAATCTTAATCACTAAAAAAATTTTAAAATGAAAAGTTTAATTAAAGGATCAGTAGCCACATTGGTTTTGGCTTTAACAAGTATTTCAGTTTTTGCAGCCGGCAATGGCGGTGCAGATAATTCATCAAACGGCGCTGCTGCTGTAGGTTTTTTTGCAGTTATGTTAGGTGCATTGCTTTTGCCAGCTATTGGCCATAAAGCGCATCATTAACAGCTTTACCACTCTGATTAATTACAAAGTATTAAAAAAGAGACTGATAACTCAGCCTCTTTTTTATTTGTATAAACTTTAATTGCACCAAACTATTATACACAATTGCCTGCACAACGTTAACAAGCGCCATTTTTAACCAGGCAAAGGTTGTCATTTTAAAAGAAATATGTATTTTTACATTGTTGAAATATACTTTTTTAATATCGATTTTTTTATTTGGAATAACCTTTACTTCTTTTGCTCAAATCAAACCGGCCTCATCCGGAGGCGATACCCAGGCAAAACTGATAAAGTTCTATCCAAGTCCTGCCACCACAGATATCACTTTTGAATATCAGCATGGCTATGACAGATCCTATTCGCTACAGCTATATAACTTTATGGGTAAAAAAGTTTACGAACAAACTACTACCACTCCGCGAATGACTATCTCGCTCAGCAATTTTTACCGTGGTGTTTATATTTATCAGCTTCGCGATAAAAACGGAGAGATAATAGAATCCAACAAATTTCAGATCGTCAAGTAGCTTCCTTATTTCCTTCTTATTTTAATTTTCATTTTGATAAAACAATTTATTTAATGCCAAAAGCATTTAAACTTGCCAATTTGGCTGCAAAACACTGATTGGCAAACTGTTTGACTTTAGTACCTTCGCACATAATTTTTAAAAACTATGGGAGAAAATAAAAAGACAGCTAACAGTGGGCAGGCATCTGCAAATGACGCGGAAAATTTTTCAGATATAAATATCAATGCGGATTCAGACATTCCCGGAAATACTTATTTAAGTAACGACGACGTAGATAATGCCGTTGAAAAACTACAACAGGAATTAGAAGAACAAAAAGATAAATACCTGCGCTTATTTGCTGAGTTTGATAATTACAAACGCCGCAGTTCAAAAGAGCGTATTGAACTGATACAAACAGCAGGCAAAGAAGTTATTACAGATATGCTGGATGTGTTGGATGATTGCGACAGGGCTGAAAAGCAATTGCAAACCAGCAATGATATCAAACAGATTAAAGAAGGCATACAGCTTATATTTAATAAGTTTAGAAATAAGCTTCAATCAAAAGGATTAAAAGCTATGGAAAGCCTCAACAAAGATTTTGATGTGGAAAAACATGAAGCCATTACAGAAATCCCCGCGCCAACAGAAGCATTGAAAGGAAAGGTTTTGGATGAAGTACAAAAAGGATATTACCTGAATGATAAATTAATACGTTTTGCAAAAGTAGTTGTAGGAAAATAATATGCTAATTCTGTGATCAGAAAACAAGCATTTCAAATCAGCATATTGAATTTATGAAGAGAGATTTTTATGAAATATTAGGAGTAGCAAAAACTGCTTCGCAGGATGAAATAAAAAAAGCATACCGCAAAGTGGCCATGCAATTTCATCCTGACCGTAACCCGGGCGATAAACCTGCCGAAGAAAAATTTAAAGAAGCAGCAGAAGCGTATGAAATATTAAGCGATGCAGATAAGCGTGCACAGTATGACCGTTTTGGCCATAATGCTTTTGGGGCCGGCAACAGAAATGCAGGAAACTATGGCGGCGGTGGTGGCATGAATATGGATGATATCTTCAGCCAATTTGGTGATATATTTGGTGATGAAAGCCCTTTTGGAAGTTTCTTTGGCGGCGGCCGGCGTTCATCTTCGGGTACACGCAGCCGTGGTACACGCGGAAGCAATCTTCGTATAAAAATAAAATTGAATTATGAAGAGATGGCAAAAGGCGCTACCAAAACTGTAAAGGTTAAAAAGTATGTTGTTTGTACAACATGCAGCGGCAGCGGTGCTAAAGATAAAAACAGTACACAAACCTGCAGTACCTGTGGCGGCAGCGGCCAGGTGCGCAGGGTTCAAAATACTTTTTTAGGCCAGATGCAAACTGTTACTACCTGCCCTACCTGTAATGGCGAAGGACTAACGATAACGAATAAGTGTACTTCGTGCAAAGGCGAAGGACGTGTATATGGCGAAGAAACTGTTACGATAGAAATACCGGCAGGTGTTCAGGAAGGAATGCAATTAAGTATTAATGGCAAAGGAAATGCCGGTGAACGTGGTGGCAGCAATGGCGATCTTATTGTTTTGATTGAAGAAGAAGCACATCTGCAATTGCAACGTGATGGATTGAATGTAGCGTTTGATTTACATATATCTTTTCCGGAAGCGGTGTTTGGTACTCAGGTTGAGGTGCCGACGATTGATGGAAAAGCTAAAATAAAAATTCCACCTGGTACGCAGAGTGGTAAGATATTCCGGTTAAAGGGTAAAGGTTTTCCATCTGTAAATTCTTACGAAAAAGGCGACCAGCTTATTCATGTAAATATATGGACGCCGCAACATGTTAGCGGTGACGAAAAGGAGATGCTTGATAAAATGCAGCATAGCCAGAACTTTCAGCCTAAGCCTGAAAAAGGAGATAAATCTTTTTTTGATAAGGTTAGGGAAATGTTTAGTTGAGTAAATAAGTAGAGTAATAAATTTAGATGAATAACGGTTTGCCGTACAAGTGAGTGACACAACGATGTTGATTAAAGAACAAATGTTTGTCCCAAAATAAAAACAACAAAATTCTACTCGTCGTATTTTTTCTTTTTGCCGTATATTTTTTTTGCAATGGCAATCAACTGTAAAAATTCTTTCTGAAGATATTCATTGGGATCGAATGAGCTTGTAGCGATGGCTTCGATCTGCGCCCAGTCTGTATTACCGATAAATTTTGATTGGCGTAGTTTCATTCCAAACATTGTAAGCGCTGCTGCAAACTGGTAGCTTTTATCAATACTTTTAAACGCAACATAATTATTCGGGCAATCGTATTGTACCTGTTTGTTTAAAGTATCATTGCACAGATTATATTTTAAAGATACCTGCGCAACATCCTGTTGCATTGCTGCACTTGTGATTGTGTTTATAGGTGTTATTTCAAATATTGCCATTACACTGTTGCCGCTTCCAATTTCGCCGCCTTCTAATTCACCTGTTGTGTCGGCTATTGCATCGCGTTTATTATCAAATCCTATCAAACGATATTCTTTTACAATATCAGGATTGAACTTTACATTAAGAAAAACATTATTGGCCACTACAAAAAAAGTTTGTGTCATTTCTTTTACCAATACTTTTTCTGCTTCTTCAATATTATCTAAATAAGCATAATTGCCATTTCCTTTTTTAGCAAGCGTTTCTAATTTTGAATCTTTAAAATTTCCTGTACCAACACCAAGACAAGTCAGATAAACATTTGTCTGTCTTTCTTTTGTAATCAGATCGTCGAGTCCCTGTTCGCTTGTTTCGCCTACATTAAAATCGCCATCTGTTGCTAATATTATACGGTTGTTGCCATGTTTATTAAACGATTTTTCGGCTACCTGATAAGCCGTACGTATTGCGGCTTCGCCGGGTGTATCGCCATCAGCATCTATCTCTTCAATAGCCTGTATAATTTTTTGTTTTTCCGCTCCGCTGGTTGGTTGCAATACTATTGCAACCGAACCGCCATAAGTAACAATAGAAACAGTATCAATAGGCCGTAAATTTTTTACCAGCATTTGAAATGCTGCTTTTATCAATGGCAGTTTGCCTGGCATATCCATACTTCCCGATGCATCTAATAAAAAGACAAGATTGCACGGAGGCACTTTATCTAAATTTAATTTGTGTGCATCTATATTAAGATAAAGAAGTTTATTGGTCGCATCCCACGGGCAATCTGTTACCTGCGATTCTATTTTAAAAATATCGTTGTTATCAGGTTCGCTATAATGAAGGCCGAAATAATTCAGTAATTCTTCAATACGCACCGCATCCGGCGGCACTTCGCTTTTTTGTGTAAGAAACCGGCGGATATTACTGTACGATGCTTTATCTACATTTAAAGAAAAGCCTGTATTGGGATATCTTTTTGCATCAACAATTTCATTTTCAACCAAAGAAAAATAAGATTCGTCGCCTTCCTGCCAGGTAAGTCTGGAAGACTGATCTCTGTCTTTTGTGATTGACATTAGTTTTTGTTCTGAATTCCTGGTGGCGTTGGCAGATACTTCTTTCAGGATTATTTTTATATAGTTGCTGGCATTTAATTGCACCGTTTGAGATTCATATCCTTCGCTGCAAACAGTTATAGAATCTATTAATGTTGTTGAAGAAATACCAAAGCCACCTTCGCTGCCGGTATAATAAAGAAGATGCGTTGAATGCATCAGCATCTTTACATTTTGAAGCGCTTCATTTTTTGTATTTCTTATTTCACCACGAAAATAATACTGGGCATGAACATGTAAGATGAAACAAATAGAAACAAAATATAGCAGAAGTTTTTTCAAACTGACAGGTTATTGAGAACGTAAAAAATATATTCTATACAGATAACATTTTTTCGGGTAATGTTGCCTGTTATTCGTCTATTAGCTGAAGTATATCCGCCGAATTGCGGCCTAATCCGTCATAATCAAGTCCAAAGCCCAACAGAAATTTATTGGGCACACTAAATCCAAGGTAATCTATTTTAATCGGATGCACCATTGCTTCGGGTTTATGTAACAAAGAAGCGATCTTTAACGAAGCTGGCTGCTGATCTGATAACTGAGGTAAAAACTGTGATAGTGTTTTACCGGTATCTACTATATCTTCTATAATAATTATGTGGCGCCCTTTTAACGGCTCATCCATTCCTATTGAAGTAATTACGTTTCCGGTTGATTTAGTTCCTTTATACGATGCCAGTTTAATAAAAGATATTTCCGCATCAATTTTTATATATTTAAAAAGCTCAGAAGCAAACATAAAAGAGCCATTTAAAATAGCGATAAACAATGGCCGTTTATCTTTATAATCAATATCTATTTCCTCTGCAAGCTTTTGTATGCGCGTAGTTATTTCCTGTGCACTTATATAAGGTTTAAACTTTTTATCGTGAACCCGGATAATCATTAAAGGCTAAGGTTTAATAAAATTAATTGCTTTGATAGATGACCAATTGTTGTCCAACATGCAGATCATCACTTGCTAAATTATTCCATTCTTTTAACTGATCAATGCTTACGCCATATTTTTTTGAAATAGAATACAAACCTTCTTTTGGCTGCACATCATGGTATTTTACTGTAGAAGAACTTTGCTGCGCAGTAGCATCCCCTGCCTGCTTTAAATAAAGTTTTGTTCCGGGATAAATCCTTGCATTGGAATTTAACTGGTTGTATGCCAATAAAAATTCAAGCTGAATGCCATTTTTTTGTGCTACATCATATAAGGTTTCATCCTGTTGCGCGATATAAAAATCTTTGTTGCCTTCCTGCGGTTTTTTTTGTAAAAAGATGAGTTGGTTTTTTGCCAAGATACCATCCTGCTGCAAATCATTATACTCCAGCAATTTGCTTAGGTTGATATTATTATCTGTAGCAATTGCCAGCAACGATGTTCCTTTGGAAGCTACAAAACATTTACTTCCATTAATATAAAATATTTTATCCGAAGAATTCAGTTCATCATTATTTGAAACAACATCCGATGAACTGTCATCCACAAAAGTTTCAGGGTCATCTTTATATTTAGACGCATCAATTTTAGGAACATCATTAACTGCCGCCAATGAATATTGCTGTAAATTATATTGTTCAATATTATTAATTAATATTTGAGGATATGCAGGATTGGTTGCATAGCCGGCATTCTTTAAACCATAGGCCCAGCCTTTATAATCAAGCGGATCCAGTTTAAATAAAAACGCGTAACGGTCGCTGCCACGTAAAAAATTACTATGGTCGCGGTAAGAATCTTCTGCTGATTTATATGTGCGGAAACATTCGCCTTTCGCATCATCATCATGACTAACTCCGCCGGCTGTCCATGTATCTTTACATTTAATACCAAAATGATTGTTTGATTTTTTCAATAAATCACTATTGCCACTTTCTGTTTCCAATAAGCCTTGTGCCAATGTAATAGCAGCAGGAACGCCCATACGTTTCATTTCACGTATTGCCAGGTCTTTGTATTCAGCTATATATTCTTCCGGCGTTACTGTTTGCGCAAAAGAAATTTTTGCAAGCATTATAAAAACAACAATCGTTATCGCTACCTTTTTCATCACTTTATTTAAATTATATTCTTTTAAAGTTTTCTTATTAAAAGCAAACCATCGCGTACGGTTGCTAAAACCTGCTCTACCCTTTTATCATTTTTTACATGCTCATTAAACGCATCAATTGCTTTTGCACTTTTGCCTTTAATATTTTGCTCCAGCACTTCACCATGAAACAATACATTATCGGCAATGATAAGCCCGTTTGGTTTTACCAATGGTAAAATTAATTCGTAATATTCAATATATCCAACCTTATCAGCATCAATAAACACGATATCCCATGTTTCGTGCAGGTTGTGGATAATTTTCTTTGCATCGCCAACATGTAAAATGATCTTATCCTTGTCTTTTGATCTTTTAAAATAACCTTTAGCAATGGCCGCATCATCTTCACGCAGTTCAATGGTGTGCAATTGCCCATCTTCCTGTAATCCTTTTGCCAGACATAATGCACTATAACCGGTAAAAGTTCCTATCTCTAAAATTCGTTTTGGTTTTAGCAAACTACTTAACAACGTTAGTAATTTACCCTGCACATGGCCGCTTAGCATGTGCGCGTTAGCGTGAGTTTGATTGGTGTACAATGAAACCTCTTCCATCAATTCATCTTCGGGCGATGTATTTTTTTTTGCATATTCTTCTGCCAAAGAACTAATTATCATAACTCATTGTTTCACTTTAAAAAAACAAACCATCCCTCACTTCATCACAAAAAGTAAAGAATGGCACTCACTAACACCACAAAAATACATTATAATTTTTAACAGATTATGCTTTTTTTGAAATGCTTAACAACCCTATAAAAGTGAATATTCCATTCAATAAAAGAACTTCAATACCAATTACATAACCATTAAGATATTGAGGAGAATATTGCTGCAGATAATAACAAAGTACAGGGCTTATAACAGCTATCAAAGCAATAGAAAAATGATTGGGCAAACTTCGTTTTGTCAAAATGCCAAAAGAAAACAAACCTAATAACGGCCCGTAAGTATAGCCAGCCATATCTAATATTTTATCAATGATCGAACGGCTGTCTATCCACCTGAAAATTAAAATACATACAAAAAATACAATGGTTAATGTAAGATGTACAGACATACGGATGTTACGTTGTTGTTTTTCATCAAGGCTTCGTTCTTTTATATCAAGTATATCGATACAAAAGGAAGATGTAAGCGCCGTTAATGCGCCATCAGCGCTTGGGAACAATGCAGAGATCAATGCAATAATAAAAATGACTGAAATAAATGAAGGCATTGATTGAATTAAACCCAATGCTACTGAAGGAAATAAGCCATCGCCGGTAATATTTGTATTATTGGAAACAAACGCCCATACTGGTTTATTATCAACCATAATCGTTTTGAAGCCAGCGCCATAATGATATGCATATAGATATAAAAGTCCGCCCAATACTAAAAACAACAGTGTTACAAAAAAGAATATGATACTAAACGTAACCATGTTTTTTTGCGAATCTTTTAAATTTTTTACGCTGATATTTTTTTGCATTAGTTCCTGGTCAAGCCCTGTCATGGCAATGGTTATAAATGCGCCGCCAATTATTTGTTTTAAGAAAAAACCTTTTGTTTTAAAATCAGTATTAAATATTTTGGTAAGGCTTTTTGCTTCCATAGCATTTATTGCTTCGCCGAAAGAAAGATGCAGGTTTGATAAAATATAAATGGTACAAACTATCAATCCGAGGATCATTAAAGTTGTTTGCAGTGTATCTGTATAAACAATGGTTTTAACACCGCCTTTAAAAGTATAAAGCAATATCATAATTAATACCACAGCTACCGAAACCCAGAATGGTATATTTAATCTTGATAAAATAAAAATATGCAGGATGTTTATAACAAGATATAATCGCGCGGTAGCGCCAACCGTACGTGATAAAATAAAAAAAGACGCGCCTGTTTTATAAGCCCATGTTCCAAAGCGCTGCTTTAAATAATTATAAATTGAGGTTAAATTCATTTTATAATATAAAGGCAGCAATACAAATGCAATAACAAAATAACCTAATAAATTACCAATCACTACCTGAAAATAACCAAATGCATTCGGCAAAAAACCTTGCTTTAAAATATTGCCCACACCGCCGGGAACACTTACAAATGTTACACCGCTTAATGAAGTACCTATCATTCCAAATGCAACTAACATCCAGTTGCTGTTGCGGTTTCCAATAAAAAAAGATTCATTATTAGAGTTGCGGCTGGTGTACCACGCTACAACAAACAATAGAAGAAAATATCCAATTACAAAACACAATAATAATTCCGCAGACATCTGAATCAGTAATTATAATTTAATAAGTATAAATTAGCAAGTGCAATAAGAAGTTTTAATTTTATTCAAGATATATAAATTATGGTAATTAATTCGATGGCAGTTTTTTGCGGCAGCAACTCTGGTGTAAATCCATTGTTTGCAGAGCATGCAAAACAACTTGGTTATTTGATGGCCGAAAAAAATATCACACTTATTTATGGAGGTGGCAACAGAGGATTGATGGGCATAGTTGCTGACGCAGTGTTAGAAAAAAAAGGAAAAGTAACAGGCATTATACCAAAACTATTAACCAAATGGGAAGTACAACATGAAAATATTACAGAGCTGCATGTTGTAGATGATATGCATATCCGAAAAAGAATGTTGTATGAAAGATGCGATGCAGCAGTTATATTGCCCGGAGGCATCGGCACGTTGGATGAATTTTTTGAAATGCTGACATGGAACCAATTAAAAATCCACGATAAAAAAATATTTTTATTAAATACAGATGGGTTTTATGATGCTTTATTGAAGCACATTCATACAATGCAACAGGAAAAATTTTTGCATGAAAGAATAGAGAACAGGATAACATTACTGGAAAATCCTGAATCAATTATTAAATATCTTACTAACGATTAATAATCGCTGTGCCGCCTTCTGTGGTAACTGTGGCCGCCATTTTGAAACAATGGTATCTGAATACCACCTTTAACTATAGGTTCAATTATAGCCGATCCGTTTCCTGAAATTTCTACATACGGTGAGTTTTTATTAGCAAGTACATCTGCCATAACAGCTAAATAAAAAAATGGTTCTTTGCCATCTTCTCTTCCAATACAATACCCGGCACCCAATAAAAGGCTGGGAGCAGATACACTGTACGATTGAGTAGGCTCTCCGTCACCAAAAACATATTTTTCGGTAATAAAATTTTCTTCAAACTGCGCCTGGATAAATAGAAAATTAACAGGATAGATTTTTACAAATGCACCAGGGCCATAATCAAATTGCCTGATTTTGTCACCTGTAAGATAAACATTGCCATAGTTATCAACAGCTTCAACCTGCTGCGACTGATAAATGAAATTAAATACAACCCCTGCATCCAGCCATTTATTCACGCTGTAACCCAACATCGGGCTAACGCCTAATGCTGTTTCATAATTAGAAAAACCAAGCGTAACATCGCCACCGGTAAATAAATTTTCTTTTTTAAAACCCGTAGTTCCTTCATCACTATTTCCCGATGATTCCTGGGCAAAAGAGGCAAACGATATGCTGATAAAAACAGCCGCAACAATTATTTTTTTCATAGATCCTGTTTTTTATGGAGTTTTATTTGTCGTTTAGAATAATATTTTTAGTAATAGTTTAATACCAGCTTCAGTTTTTTATAGCATCATCGTTGTGTCACAAACCTTTCATCAGCATACCATTGGGCAACAATTTTTATATTTAGTCAGTATTATCGGAATCAAACCGTAAAATTAAAGCACTGCAAATATAAACGTGGTTAATAAAATATAAACGATTAAATAATACTGTTAAACAAAATTAAAATTGCGGACATAAACTCTGCCGTTGGTTTCCATTATAATCATTATAAAAACCTTTTTTCATAATATTCAATTCTGTAGCTCCTTCCGAATCATTAAAATTGCTTAATTCCGATGTTGTAACATCATAACTAAATGTAAAACGGATATGGTTTATCTCAAAACCCGCCATCGGCACAATAGCATCTCCCACACGATCGTATAAACCAAGTATTAATTGTTTTTCGCCACCATCCGTCAGCCGGAAATTTGCAGTCATGCCAAGCATACATTCAGTAGCTCCGGCCTGTGTTGTAAAATAAGCATTTGGGTTAATGATAACAATCTCACTTACTTTTAATATCGCGTCAGCAAAAAATATCTGACGCATTGGTATTGTGCTGCTATCGCCGTTTGTTGTAAAAAAAGTTTCTTCAGGTTTATTCACATGGTCGATTGAATAACCAAAATGGATATATGTTTTTTCATCCGGAAAATAAGCATAATTCACGCCTACCTGCATATCAAAATAACTTACATTATTTGCATTTAATACTGCCGAAGTAGGCAATTGTGCATCAAAAAAATTACCATTAAACTGGTCTGGAAAAGTTAGCTTACTTACATCAATACTTTTATTTGCCCAGCCTAAATTAAAACCTGCGCTCAACAAACTGCTATTAGCAAGCATCTGATGATAAGCCAGTGAACCGTAAACTTCGGTGCTGCGCAAATTGCCGCTTCCGGCAACATCACTTAAAATTACACCGCCTAAACCAAGCCAGCCATTTTCAATTTTATTGCGCAATACCTGTGCATCGCCAAATATGCTGACTGTTTTATAAGGATTGGACAATATAGATGCCCATTGCTCGCGAAGGCTTGCGCCAAGGCGATAATCAGCATCGGGAATAAAACCGGTATTGGCCGGATTATCGGTTAAAGGCGCATTAAAAAACTGGGAAAAATGTAAATCCTGCGCCTGCAGAAAAATTGTAAGCTGCAAGCTAAAAACTATAAATAGTATAATCTTTTTATTCCAATTCATTCTTACAGCCAGCCTGTTGGTTACTTATGAAATTTTACTCCACGCCGTTTTGCTTTTCTGGAAATGCAGGTAATTCTTTACCGGCAAATTTTCTGCCATACTTAAATCAGGATCTGCCTCTAAAATAGCAGCAGCAACATTTCTCGCAGTTTCCAATATTATTTTGTCCTGTACAATACTTGCCAGTTTAAAATTCAGTTCGCCACTTTGCCTTGTGCCTTCAATATCGCCGGGCCCACGTATTTCAAGATCTTTTTCTGCTATTTTGAAACCATCATTAGTAGCACACAACGCCTTTAGACGTTCTTTAGCTTCATTAGTTATTTTATTGCTTGTTAACAAAATGCAAAAACTTTTTTCGCTACCCCTGCCAACCCGCCCACGTAATTGATGTAATTGTGATAAACCAAATTTCTCCGCGCTTTCAATAACCATCACCGATGCATTGGGCACGTTTACTCCCACTTCAATAACTGTTGTGCCAACTAATATCTGCGTATCGCCCTTTACAAAACGTTGCATGTTTGTTTCTTTCTGCTCTGCCGGTTGCCTGCCATGCACCATGCTTATCCAATATTTTGGTTCAGGAAAAAATGATTTTACTTCTTCAAAACCTTTCATCAGATTTTCATAATCTACTTTCAAAGATTCTTCTATCAAAGGATAAACATAATAAGCTTGTCTGCCTTTATTTATTTCTTCTCTTACAAAATCCATCACTTGCGGCCGGGTGTTTTCGTAACGATGTACCGTAACAATCGGTTGCCTGCCTGGCGGCAACTCATCCATCACACTATAATCCAAATCGCCATAAGCGGTTAACGCTAATGTTCTTGGGATAGGCGTTGCCGTCATAATTAATATATGTGGCGGAATGGTATTTTTTTTCCACAACTGCGCACGTTGGGCTACGCCAAATTTATGTTGCTCATCTACCACGGCAAAGCCAAGGTTTTTAAATTGTACTTTATCTTCAATAACAGCATGTGTGCCTATTAAAATATGCACGATGCCTTCTTCACATTCTTTTATTACTTTCTTTTTTTCTTTGGCAGATAATGAACCTGTAAGCAATCGTACATTTACCGGCATATCTTTCAATGAATCTTCAATACTATTATAATGTTGCTGTGCAAGGATTTCAGTAGGCGCCATGATACAACTTTGAAAACCATTATCCGCTGCTATCAGCATACTTAATAATGCTACAATTGTTTTGCCACTGCCAACATCTCCCTGCAAGAGACGGTTCATTTGGCGGCCGCTGCCTACATCTTTTCGTATTTCCTTTAATACTTTTTTTTGTGCATTCGTTAATTGAAAAGGCAAATAATTATTATAAAATGTATTGAACAGATTACCCACTTTATCAAATACCCAACCCTGGCTAAAACGATGCCGTTCACTTCTTCTCAACCCTAAACGAAGTTGTGCAAAAAATAATTCTTCAAACTTCAAACGCCTTACCGATTGGTTATACATTTCATCCGATAAAGGAAAATGTATATTGTTGTAAGCAGCAAACCTTGAAATAAAATGATATTGCTGAATGATAGCAGCAGGAAGGTTTTCGGGCAAATCTTTTTCATTTATTTGTTGCAATAAAGCGTATGTTAACTTGCCCATTGCACGGCCACTCAATCCTTTTGCTTTTAATTTTTCAGTAGATGGATAAACAGGTTCTAAAAACTTTTTGCCTTCGGTTTTTTCTATTGTCAATGGTTCAATTTCGGGATGTACAATTTGTGGATTGCCCATAAAAAAACCAAGCTTGCCAAACACTAAATAATTTTGCCCTGTGTTCAATGTTTTTTGTATCCAGTTAATTCCCTGGAACCAGGTAAGTTCTATCTCGCCGGTTTTATCCTGTAAGTAAGCAACAAGACGTTTAGCGTTTCGTTCGCCAATAATTTCAAAATGATTTAGCCGGCCTGCAACTTGTGCATATTCATTTTTAGGAGATAAAGATGCAATGGAATCGATCTTTGTTTTATCAACATGGCGAAACGGAAAATGTTCTAACAGATCTTTAAAAGTAAAAATGCCTAATTCTTTTTTTAAAATATCGCCACGCAAAGGGCCAACGCCTTTTAAATATTCAATGGGGCTTTGTAATATATTGTTAGTGGATGAGATAAAATCTTTTTACAAATATATTTCATTTAAGCAGGTTAAGATTATGAAGGAAGCCAATCTGCTATAAAAAACTTAACAGGATTTTAGCAAAAAAAAAGCATCCTTGTACAATATTTGTTTGAACTTATGTGTTATAAAAAATGATCTTATCTGATCTACCCTCTGTGAAAGCTACTGCTATCGCTAACCTGCTATTTATTTATTTTAAAAACGAAAAAAAATGCCACTCCCAAAAAAGAATTCCTCTGTACACACAGCTGTAGAACAAGTAACCCACAACGTTACCAGTTGGATAGGACACCGTGCCGGAAACAACGATGATATTATTGGCGGACAAACTTTTATATCTCCATCTGAAGGTGACCTGGATGGAATTGAAGTTTTTTCATCAATGGTAACTGCGCCTGGAAAAGTATTGATGACTTTGCATTCATTTGATCCTTTACAAAAAAACTGGGGGCCTGCTTTAGGAACTGCCAGTGTGGAATTAAGTAAAGATGATTCGGATAAATGGATATGTTTTGATATTCCCGGTCTTCATTTGCGTAAAGGTGAAACGTATGGTTTTAAATTAGAAAGTCCGAATACATTGATTGGCGTTGGCGAAGCTGCAGGCAGCCATCAACAACCGCCATTCATTAACGGACAGGCCTGGAAGTTTACAGGTAAGGATAAGAAAGCTCATTCTTTTTCTTATTTCAGCCTTAGTTTTAAAGTTGGTTTAAGGGCTTAATTGAAATATTGATTTACATTTTATATAAAGCATTTGTTCTCGTAAATGTTAATTAAGAGATGCAGATGCTTTTTTATTTATAGTAAGTGCATACTTTTATCTTTTATTATGATTAACGCTTATAAAAATATAATATAAAAAAATGTTGCTGAGTGGTATTCAGTACAAGTGAGATTATTCTTTTCTTTCACTAAAAGAAAAGAATAACAGAATAAATTCACAACGATGATGACAAAAGAACAACTGCTGGTTTCAAAATAAAAACTAATTGTTATTAATAAGCCGCCATATAGAATTTAATTTTATCAAACCATTAACTAAACTTTTGATTTACAATTCAGTCTATTTGCTTGTTATAAATAACTGCTTAAACTATCCATAAAATATAAAACAGAGCAATTTTAATTAATAAACAAAAATGAAAACAATGATTTCTGTATTAAAATTTACAAAAATGAAAACTTTATACAGTTTACCTGTTGCATTGCTTTTACTGTTGGGTATCAGCAATACAACCAAAGCGCAGCAAGCGCAGGACGACAGTTGGCCAAGGACTATCAACACAACCGATGGATCAGTATTAAAAATTTATGAACCAGACCCTGAATCGTTTAGCGGCAATGTATTAAAAACAAGAGCTGCGGTTTCTTTAATTGAACCGGGTAAAACAGATCCTGTGTTTGGTACATACTGGGCTGTTGCCACAGTAGAAACTGATAGGGATAACCGCCGTATCAATATTGTATCGGTAAAAGTACCGAACGTAAAATTTTCGGACGATATAGATGCAAATACGGTTAGTGATGTAAAATCGGCATTGGAAGAACAAATACCGAATGTTGAACCTGATCTTTCGCAGGATGATGTGCTAGCTTCGTTGCAAACAAATATTGAACAAAATAAATTATCTAAAAATTTACAGAATAATCCGCCCAAAATTATTTATGCAAGCCAGCCATCTATTTTAGTTTTAATTGATGGTACGCCAAGGTTGCAGCATAATGATAGCTGGGGTTTGGATGCTGTAGTGAATACACCTTTTACTATTGTAAAAAATAATGATGGCAATTATTATTTATATGGTGGCAATCATTGGTACAGTGCACCTTCGGCAACAGGACCTTATACTTATGTAAACAATGTTCCGCAAAATTTAGATGTAGTGCAAAGCGCAATTGATAATGCCAACAATGCTGATCCGGGTTATTCAAGCGATTCAGCCAATGCTCAACCGGATGTTGTTTCTGATATTATTGTAAGTACAACACCTGCAGAGTTGATTCAGACAAGCGGACAGCCAGCTTTTTCTACTATTGATGGTACCAATTTAGCTTATGTAAATAATTCTCAGAATGATATTTTTCAATCACAAAGCGATCAGCAATATTATGTATTGATATCCGGCAGATGGTATAAATCGGCTGATTTAAATGGCCCCTGGCAATATACTTCAGCAGATCAGTTACCAACTGATTTTGCAAAAATACCGGAAGGTTCTCCAAAGGATAATGTGCTGGCAAGTGTAGCTGGTACCAACGAAGCCCGTGAAGCAATAATGGATGCGCAAATACCGCAAACAGCAAAAGTAGACAGGAAGACTGCAACAGACAATGTTACTTACGATGGCGACCCGCAGTTTGAAAACATTGATGGTACTGATATGCAATATGGTGTTAATACACAGAGTTCAGTAATTTTTGACAGAGGTATGTATTATAGTGTTGATAATGGTGTATGGTTTCAGTCTAATACTGCATCTGGTCCGTGGGCAGTTTGTACAAGCCGTCCTGATGATGTAGATCTTATACCACCAAGCTATCCTGTGTATAATATGAAGTATGTGTATGTATATGATGTAAACCCTGATTATGTTTACATGGGATATACACCAGGTTATTTAAACACTTATATATACGGCCCTACAGTAGTTTATGGAACAGGTTTTTATTACAGGCCATGGTACAGGCATTATTATTATCCGCGTGCATATACATGGGGTTTTAATATGCACTACAACCCATGGGCTGGCTGGAGTTTAGGATATGGTTATCAGTATAACTGGTTTCATGTAGGCTTTGGCGTTAGTATATGGGGTGGCTGGAGAGGTGGATGGTGGGGGCCTGCTATTTATCGTCCGCCATATCGTTCTTATGCTTTTCGTTCTTATGGATATTATGGCCGTGGGGGTCTTTATGGAAGACCTGCAATTGCCGGAAGGCCAGGTTTTGCAGGAAGACCAGCAGGACGTGGAAGCAGTTTCACCAATAATATTTATAACTACCGCAGAGATGTTGTAACTACTAACAGAAGTTTTAATTCAAACAGAGCAGGTGGGTTTAATGGCCGGCCGGCTGCTAATAATGCACAGCCAGGGCTTGCAGGAAGACCTGCTGCCAATAATAATATTACAACAGACCGTGCAGGAAATGTATATCAAAGAAATGGCAGCAACCAGCAATGGCAGCAAAGGCAACAAAACCAATGGAAGCCGGTTGCCAACAATAGAACTGATGTGATACAAAACCTGAACCAGCAACAACAAATGCATCAAAGAGGACAGCAACGTACACAAAATTTTCAAACATCAAGACAGGCTGCGAATAATGGTGGTAACCGTGGTGGTGGTAATGGTGGAAACCGCGGCGGGCACAGGAATTAGTATTAGATTAATATAATTAAAACTAAAAACGGTTGGCAGAAAATTTTCTGTCAACCGTTTTTTTATTGTTATGAATTTATCTTACATTTTAAATTCAATGATGCTATTTGCACTTTCGTACAAGTGAGTGACACAACGATGATGAGTAGAAAACAAATGCTCGTTACATAAAAATATTTACTTAATAAAAAATGCAACAGGTTTAAAACCTGTTGCATTTATATTTATAGGACAAGGTATATTTCTTTATTGTTGTATTGGCACTACTTTGCAAGGGCTGATACCAGGAGCTACAGAAAATGAAAATTTCTTTTTTCCGGTTTGATCAAAACAAAATACTTCGCCGGGAGATTTATAATCTTTCGCATCATCTACATATACATCGCCTGTTGCAGGATCGATATCTAATCCGTATGCGGCTGTTATTTTAGTTCCGTCTGTAATAAACGATGAGTCAACTGCACTGAAATCATTTGTATTTAATTGCCTTACACTTGCTGCTGAACTTCCGTAAGCGGGAGTTACATATAAATAGTTGTTATAAAAACGAATAGCAGTAACTGCTGTATCCGCTGAAAGTGTAACAGTATTGGTATTTGTATTCACTTTTACCAATGAAGGCTGAACAGTATTATAATCGCCCGCACAAGCCACATAAAGATTTCCGGAATTATCCGCGGCTATTGAACCGGGATTTACACCAACCGTTATTTTACCCGTTTCTGTAAGTGTACCCAGGTTTATTACTGATAATGTAGAATCATAGATACCTGTAGTAAAAGCATCTGTAGCGCCGGTATTACTAACGTATAAATTTCCGCCGGATACTATCATCTGCTGAGGATTGGTGCCCACCGTAATAACTTTTGTAATATCAAGTGTTGTAGTATCAATAACAGCCACCGTTCCATCTGTTGATGAAACAAAAACATTACTTCCGTAACCAACTATATTTTCGGGTTGTTTGTTTACGCCTGAAATTTTAAAATTGACTGTATCAATAAATTTATCGGTAAAAGCATTGGCTACAGATACGTTGCCTGAGCTGTTCATAACAATATAAACCTTGCCACCATAAACAATAAAATCGCTGCCTGCATCGCCCAGCTTAAATTTATTTACATCATCGTAATAATCTGTTGTTGCAACGGCGGTTCCAAAATCGTAGTAAGTAAATGTTGTATTATTTTGTCCATAAATGCCCTGGTTCAATACAAATACTCCGTTAGTAATTGGTGGTACGGTAGAAACTGCATCTGTTTTTTTACAAGATGCAGCAACGGCTATCAAAGCAATTGCGATAAAACTAAATCTGATCTTTTTCATTTGTGTTGGTTTATAAGTTATTAAATGTGATGCTTATTTTATACGATCTTCCGGGCATTGGATAATAGTTAACCACGTCATATACTTCATTGAAAATATTATCGGCTTCGGCTTTAATGTTTGTTTGAAATTTTTGAAACTTAATTAACCTTGAAACAAACAATCCATGCGTATCCCAGCCAGTTAGCTCATTGGATGGATCATTCGCGCCAAGTGCATACCTGTTTCCTGAAAATAAAAAATTATATCCCGCATTCCAGTCCTTATAATATACGCTTGCCAGCGCGGAGCCAGAGTTTTCGGGTGTATAAGGAATCTGATCTTTATATTCACCACTAGTCGGATCTGTTACATCCAATGCCTGTTGCCAGGTGTACGCAATGCGCGCCGACCATTTAATTTTAGAAGAAATTTTTCCATTCGCCTCGGCATCAATATCAATACCTTTTATCTGCACTTTGCCAAGATTCTCTGCTGTCCATAAAAGAGTTTGTGGTGATGGCACCGTAATTATTTTATCTTTTACCGTATTATAATATCCATCAACACTTATACTAAATTGTTTTATAGCTGTTATGAAGTTTTTTGAATACGTAACTCCAATGTTATATTGCTGCGAATATTCGGGTAATAATTTGGGGTCGATGCTGGTTATGAAAGTATAATACAAGTCGTTAAAAGTCGGCATCCTGAAAATATCTTTATAATATACCCTGAACAAAAAAGGACTTTCCGCATTTAATTTATAACTGGCTGCAATTGTTGGAGTGAATTCATTTTTATTAACAGCAGCCGGGCCAATCCTGGTTTTATCATTGACATTTGTATTTAAAAGAGAACCATTTATTTGCCAATGCAATTTTGCGTATTGTATAGCAAAACTGTTCCATAAACTGGTTCGCGCAGGTGTTGGAAACTGAGGTGTGTTAGCCGAAAGATTTGTTGATGCTATATCTGAAGCAACAGACATTAAAATATATTTTCCTATACGCTGGCTAAAAGCCGCACTTACATATATTTCATTTTGATTGTAATGATCATCTATTCCACCGGAATTATTTAAAAAATCGGGATCTTTATATCGTGTATATAATGAACTGTATTTTGCCGAAACTAACAGTGATGTATATGCGCTTATCTTTTTGTCGTAACGGCTTTGTGCAAAAAAATCTTCATCCCACAAACGCTGGTCGGAAATATTGTTAAAGAAAATAATGCTGCCCGGCAAACCTCTTTGTGATGAATACCCCCAAACTTTTGTTTGCCATTGAGAACTATCCGAAAACTGTTTTACAATATTTGCTTCGCCTTGAAAAGATTGAATATCGGAATTGATACGATTCAAATTTTCTGAGAACATTCCATTCTGAACAGTATACGGATAATCGCCTTTGTCCCACACTGCTTCTGCATTTGCGCTGATAACAACGCTTTTGCTTACTGGAGAATAAATACCTGCAAACGGCTGCTTCAAACCAAACGAACCTTCTTTAACACCGGCTTGCCATTTAGTTTGCGTAAAGTTTGTTGTATTAAAACTATTGGTAGCAACAGAAAGAACAGAAGCCGATGAATAAGCCCGTGCAGGCAAAAGAATTTGTTGTGGGTTAGCTTCATCCAATTCAAGGCTTTGTACAAATGTGGAAGAAAATTTACTTAAATCTATCTGCCCCGTTTGCGCATCGGCAACAGGAATACCATCATACAACATACCAGTATTTAAAGCACCCAAACCTCTTACTGAAATTGTTTTTAATCCACCAACACCACCATAATCTTTAATTAAAACTCCGGAAAAATATTCAGCGGCATCGGCAATTGATTCAGCGTTTATTTCTTCCAACGTTTCATGATTTAATAATTGTACAGGAACTGCTGTTGTAAAACCAGTTGGTTTTTTATTGGCAGATACAATAACACTTTTTAAAAGTTTAGTACTATCCAAAGTTGTTTGTGCCAACAATGGCATATAAAAAACAAGCAACAACGACGTAATAAGAACGCCGCAAATAATTTGCCTGATCACTTTATATGTTTGCTGACTGATGAACATAATACTATATTAAAAATTCATCGAAAGCGCCAGCGCAATGCCCAAAGGAATATAAAAGATGTATATCCCGCCTGCCTTTCACCCGAAAGCGTAACGATGAAAATTTTTACCTGGCAGGTCTTCTGGCTCGTTCTGTTGTTTACTGCCTTCCCGTTTTAATTAACAGTGGCATGTAGAATAAACAAACTTAAAATAGAACTTACAGCTACGGGGATAGCGCCGGATTTGCACCGGACTTCCCTTTTAATCCCGAACATTCGGGAACCAAATACAGCGCAAATGTAGGGGTAAACAATTTTATCTTCCAAATTATTAATTGCACAATCAGTATAACAATAAAGTTTTTTTTGGGACAAGCATTTATACTTTATTCAACATCGTTGTGTCACTCACTTGTACGGTTTGTACTTTATTGGGCTTTTATTAAAGCATAATTTTTTTCTTCTTTGTCATACTGAGGAACGAAGCATCTAATTCACAACCAGCAGAATGATTATTGAAGAGTAGATTCTTCGTTCCTCAGAATGACAAGTTGAGAAGTTGGATGAAAAATGAAACAACAATAATGACAAGAAAAATTTATTACGCTTCAATAAAAGCTGAATAAATGTATATCGTACAAGTGAGTGACACAACGATGCTGCACAAAGATGTGCAGCACGTTACATAATAAATTAAAAAAGAGAAATAGTTATACTTTAAAAATAGGTAGCGACACCAAAACTAAAACCACCGGTTGGGCCGAGAGACGCGCCGATTGTATTGCCGGTTATATCGCGCCGCACTCCGTGATGATAATTAAAACGCAGTACTGTTTGCGGCGAAGGCCTGAAACTGATAGCGGGTGTTACCTGCCATAAATCGTTGTACATCCTTGTTCCTGTTGATACGAATGTACCTGCATTCCAATCAACATATTCGCCGCGAACAGCGATATTGAGCGATGCATTATCCCAGCCCAATATCTTTCCTTTTAAAACAGGTTGCACAATATCGATAAACCCTCCATATTGTTTGCTGCTATATTGTTCTAAATAATTTGGCGGTATTTGTATATTTATCAATGCCCATTCTGTAGTAATAAAAGTTTTTGTTTTGTTTATTGTTGTATTGAAATCAACATCATAAACATTTACTGTCCTTTCATTATCCACCGGCGTGCCTTCAATTTCCCAGGTGTTGTATACATCACTCATAAATGATAAACCCAACTCCCCTATTTTATCATTACGTATAGAAAGTTTACCGGTGTACATGGGTGTTCCGCTGGCGCTTTGCGTAAACCTTGTTGTGCTTGCTTTTGCAGCGGGTAAATATGTTTCGCCTTGTGGATTATCAATAATAGCATCATCAAAACCTCCTGTTAAATAGAACTCATATCCAAACATCCAGTTCTTGGTATATTGTTTTCCGTAAATACCAAAACCTGTATTGCTCCATGTATCCGGCAGCATTTGCGACATAGCAACGGGCCTGTCAGTAAATTCCCATTTTGGGCCATCATGATTTTGATTGAACGCGCCGATGGGATTAACGATCATGCCTGCACGAAGATTTACCAACGGATGAAATTCAATATCCAGCGCAGCATATTCTACTTCAAATGAAGGCGCAACACCAGGCACATCATCATCACCGGTTGGGTCATCTTCATATTCAATTTCTGATAAAAATTTCACCCTGCTTGAAATAGAAGAAGCAACAAATAAACTAAACCTTCTGAATTGAAACTGGTTGCCAATATTGATCCCTGAAGTTTGAACATATTGCCAGTCAGATTCCATATAACCACCGATTGAAACAGGTGTTTTCCCTAATTTAAGAAATGGCCTGCTGTAAATAGCATCCATCGTTAATGCATGTTTTGAAGTATCAGATCCTGATGTAACGGAATCATTTGTTGCTTTTAATAAGCTGGGGTCGATTTGTGCATTTATCTTATTTATTAAAAAAAACAGAATAAAAAATGACGCAAAAAATAAACGTATTCTCATCTCAGTGAAATATTAATTTGGTTATTTTGAATGGTTACGGGAAATGTTCTTAAGTTGGTATCGGCAGGCCCGTTTTGTACAATGCCTTTATTACTAAATTCGCTGCCATGTGCAGGACATTGAAGCCTGTCTCCAAATACCTGCAACTCTGCGCCCTGGTGTGTGCAGCGCATAAAAAGTGCGCTGTATTGATTTTCATTAAAACGATAAACACACACAGGATAGCTTAGTTTATCATTATGTACTACAATATATTTTTTATACTCATTTTCTTTTATAAGAAAATCTGAAACGGGTATTACCAGATCATCTTTGGAAACAGTACCTGAAACTATTTTAGTACTGCCACAACTTTCCAGGAAAGAAGCAAGAAATGCACCGCCGAGGCAGGCAAAACCGCAGGTTTTAATAAACTCTTTTCTTTCCATAAAAATTTTATAATGATTTAAGGAATGTTAGTAATGCATTCCTATCCGATTGCGAAAGGTTATTAAAACGGTTAGCACTTACAGCCGCTTCGCCACCATGCATTTGAATTGCTTGTTCTATGCTGTGTGCCCGGCCATCATGCAATAAATATGTATTGCCGCCTTGTACGCCGGGCGCAAGGCCAAGCCCCCATAAAGGCGCTGTGCGCCATTCAGAAGTTTTTGCATCACCTTCTGTGTACCCATCATCTAATCCCGGGCCCATATCATGTACCAGCAGATCAGTAAATGGACTAAAGGCCTGATATGAAAGATCTTGAATTACAGAATACCCCGTTGTTAAGGTATCTTTATGGCATGTCTGGCAACCTATCTTATTAAATACCTGGCCGCCATATATTACAGTAGAATCTGTTGCATTACGCTGAATAGGTGTTTGCAAACAGGTTACATAAAACACTACGGAATTCAAATCATCATTATCAACATCAGGAACAGAGGCTGCAACAGGTAGAGTTGTCTGATCAAGATAATTATAAGGTTCAAAAGGCATATATGCAGAGGTTATGCCCATATCGTGATTATAAGCAAGTGTTACTTGCTGAAGCAAACTATAAGTAGATGCTTTGCGGCCGAAACGGCAAATGTATTTTCCATCAGGCCCGGGAATGGCATTCGCAAATGGAGTAACATAAGAAGGTATTGTATTATAATTTGGATGGCCCCGTACTCCATCCGGATTATTTGCATTTGCAGCAACCATTGCTAATATTTCAGAATCAGGAACTGCTTCTAAAAATCCGACACCTGCTGTAATAGGTGCAATCAATTTACTACTGGTAGCGCCCGCCGGGATTTGCTGTGCAAGGTAGCCGGGTAAACAATTATTCTGTAATTGCGGGCCGCCTTCATCTAAAAATTTATTACCGGTACTATCTGTTTGCCCAAAACGCGTTAATATAGTAAACGGATGACCGCGGTTATCGCTGGTGTGGCAACTGCCGCAACTGTTGGAAACAAAATAAGGCCCAAGACCTGTTGCAGCGGTACGAATATTAAAAAACTGATCGTTGCCTTGTGCGAAATATATAGCCTGTGCATTAGAAAGGTCCCCGACAGGGCCACATAAACCATCTTCGGGGTTTATCATTGGCGGCAGCAGTTTAGAGCAAGCACTAAATAAAGTAATAATGGCAATGATAGCAATTGTTACCAGCGATGTTTTCCTTCTCATGCCGCAAAGGTGCAGGTATAAGTATAAAACGCATTTTCAGAATTGGGAAAATTATTTATACAATCAGGAAAATTGTTTCGATGATTAATTATAACTCATTGATTTTTATCTGTTAAGTAAATATCAATATTAACCATTAAAAAATCCTGCATAATTATAAAAGTCTATATTTTTGTTTGGTGCAATTGCAATAGTTGCGTTAATACTACATTATGAAAAAAATATTATCCGTTGGTCTGTTTGTTTCGTTAAGCCTGCTGTGCTTTACACCGGCCAAAGCGCAAAGAGAAGAGAAAAAAAATGAGGAGAAAAAACATGAACGTTTTAAAGAAAGGCGTGTGTCTGATTCTACATTCAGAAAAGATTTTAATATTACAGATACATCCTCTGCGATTATTATTACCCGAATCCAGGATATTAATAATGCGCTGAATGATTTCAGCGATGTGATAGGAAGTGGTTACGACTCCAGCGATATTACCCAAAACCTTCCCGCATACGAACGAAGTTTGAAGTTTATTAAATATAGTATTTCCAATATCAGCGATAACCTTAACCTTAACCGGTTAAGCGCTTTTCAAAGCAGGCTGGATGATATTTGCGATGATATGAAAGACTGGCAATCATCATTGCTGGAATACTATACTGATTTGGTAGGGATGAGCACGCAGATGAAAGATATGTTCCGCGATTCTGCCATGCGCGAATTACCGGTTGACAGTACACTGCATGTTTTGTACCTGCATAAAATAAAAGACCTGCGCTCTAAATGGAAAGGCGCTGATTCTGCTACCAAAAAAGATATTGAGAAAATAGATGTGTTGCAGGATAAAGTATCCAACGATTATATGGATGCTGTAGAAGTACAAAAAGATGTAAAAGCGTTGGTAAAAAGTTATGAACTAAAAGCCTTTAGCAAAGAATATAATTATTTGTGGGAAACGCCGGATAAAGACAGCGCTTCGCTGAGTTTGGGCGACATCCTTCAAAAATCTTATAAAGTAAGTAACAGGATCCTTACTCAATACATAAGTTCTAATCTTAATTATGTATTTATAAACCTTGCCATATTGCTCGCATTTTTTTTATGGGCATATTTTGGTTACCGCAAGGTAAAGCGCAATAATCCTGATGCATTGCAAAAATTAATTTATCTGAAACCTGCTTCCATAGCTGCATCGCTGGTAATCATGCTGGTAATAGCGCCATTCCTGGATCTTTCTCATCCGCCTGCTATTTACCTTGATTTTTTACAGTTATTATTAGTTGTACCGCTTTCAATTTTAATAGTAAAAAAATGGCCAAAGCAAATGTACGCATACTGGTGGCCGTTAGTTTTCCTGTTGCTTTTTTATGTTATAAAAAATCAGCTGGTGCACACAACGTATGCTGCCAGGATATTAACTTTTGCAATAGATATTTTTTCTATTGTGATAGGAATTTTATTTATTAAACATGCCAGGGAAAACAAAACACTTTTTCCGGGATATTTTCAACCACTGGTTTTTTTATATATCTTTTTAAATCTATCAGCCATATTTTGTAATTTATTCGGACGTGTTACTTTATCGCAAATGTTTGGCAGTACAGCTATTTCTAACTTAATTCAGGTTGTCGGGCTTATTACTTTTATAGAAGTATTTTTAGAAGCACTTTATCTGCAACTGGAAGCTGATAAAAAATCGAGCCGCTTTACCGCTTATCTTAATTACCAGAATATAGAACAGCGTGTAAAGAATTTTTTAATATTGGTTGCCGGTATATTTTGGTTTATCAACCTTACGCAAAACTTAAATATTTTTGATATTGCTTATGATGATGCCGCAGATTTTTTAAGTACGCCAAGATCTGTTGGCAGTACCTCATTTACCATTGGCAGCATACTTACTTTTTTTGTAGTGATATGGGTTGCCAATCTTTTTCAAAAATACCTTGGTTACTTTTTTGGCGATAGCGGTGATGATATTATTCCGGATAGAAAATATCGTTTCGGCACTTCTATTTTATTGATACGCTTATTGATATTAACCGCCGGTTTTTTTATTGGCGTATTGGCATCCGGTATTCCGTTAGATAAAGTAACGTTGATAATTGGCGCGTTGGGCGTGGGTATTGGCTTAGGCTTACAAAGTATTGTAAACAATTTAGTATCAGGAATTATTCTTGCAATTGAGCGCCCGATACAGGTTGGCGATGTTATTGATGTAAGTTCTACAAGTGGCAGGGTTAAAGAAATTGGTATCCGTGCAACGAGAGTTATAACGCCTGATGGCGCTGAAGTAATTATTCCGAATGGTGATATGCTGTCGCAGAAATTAACGAACTGGACATTGAATAATTCTCATCTGCGTGTGGAAGTGGATATTAAAGTGCTTGATATTGCTAACCTTGACAGAGTAAAACAAATTGTACTGGATATATTAAATGCCAATGAAGAAGATGTAATGAAAACACCTGAACCACAAATATTGGTTGGCAACATTAGCCAGGCTGGTTCGGATATTAAAATTTTGTTCTGGGCTTTTGATATTAATAAGTGGATACAATTAAAAAGCGATATTCAGCAAAAGATATTTTCGGAATGCAGTAAGGAGAATATTAATATCGCTTAATTCATCCGCAAGTGACAAGAATCTGTCATGCAAATATTCTTTCTTGTGTCTTGTAGCTTGAGGCTTGAAGTTTTTTGTTGCTTATTGGTATGCTGTACAAGTGAGTGACACAACAATGTTGATAGTTGTACTGAAGTTTGTCACAAAAATATTATTACATTTTTCTTTATCTTCTATAAAAAAATAAACTGGTAGAAAAACTACCAGTTTATAAATTTCTTATCAGTCGCCAATACCTATTTGTGCAGTTATGTTATTCTGATTATAAGTATTTTTAGGAAAGGTGCAATTCAGCTTTCGCTAAATTATTTGATCTTCTTTACGTTTACGGCTTGTAAACCTTTTCTACCTTCCTGTACGTCAAATTCAACGTGGTCGTCTGCCTGAATCTGGTCGATAAGACCGTTTACGTGTACAAAAGTTTCTTTAGAAGAGTTATCGTGTTTAATAAAACCGAAACCTTTTTCTTCGTTAAAAAATTTTACAACGCCTTGATTTTTTGTGTTCATGATGCTTTTTAATATTTAATATTTTGGCAAAATAGTTCTTACAGGCGGCTTCGCCAAATCAATTATGATTTAACAGGAATTCTACAGCCAGGTAAAAGGATAGTTGTACATTTATAAAACGTCGTAAAAAACATCCTTTCAGAAACCTTCAAATAAATTTGAATACTCTACAAACAGTAATTACCGGCACCGGAAGTTTTATTCCTGCCTGCATTAAAACCAATCACGATTTTACTACCAATGTTTTTTATGATGAGCAGGAACATATCATTGAAAACCCTTTAAAAATAATTGAAAAGTTTCAGCAGATAACCGGCATCAATGCAAGGCGTTATGCAGATGCGGATGTCAACACATCGGGCATGGGCGCAAAAGCTGCAATGCTTGCAATAACAGATTCAGGTATTGATATAGAAACAATCGATCAGATTATTGTTGCGCATAATTTTGGCGATATAGATAAACATTCTATTCAAACAGATGAAGTGCCATCGCTTGCTGCACGCATTAAACATATACTTGGCATAAAAAATCCGGCATGCATTCCGTATGATATTTTATTTGGTTGTCCGGGTTGGTTACAAGGTTTGATACATGCCAATGCTTTTATAAAAGCAGGCATTGCAAAAAAATGTTTAGTTATCGGCACAGAAGCTTTAAGCCGTGTAATCGATATTCACGATCGTGATTGTATGATATTCAGCGATGGCGCAGGCGCTGTAATTGTTGAAGCGAAAGAAAATAATACTTGCGGCATTTTAGGTTCAAGCGTACAATCGTTTACAACCGAAGAGGCGAATTATATTTATATGGGTGCATCCAATATGCCAGGTTCGTGCAGACAAACAAGGTATTTAAAAATGCACGGAAGAAAAGTATACGAGTTTGCATTAAAGCATGTACCCGCGGCGATGAAAGCTTGTCTTGATAATTGCAATAAACATATCACGGAAGTAAAAAAAATATTCATCCACCAGGCAAATGAAAAAATGGATGAAGCCATTATAAAAGCATTGTACAACTTGTACGATATAAAAGATGTACCGATAAATATTATGCCGATGAATATCCATGAGCTTGGAAATAGTTCGGTAGCTACCATCCCAACTTTATTTGATATGGTACGCAAAGGCGCGTTGCCCGAACATACATTACAACCAGGCGATATAATACTTTTTGCTTCTGTTGGTGCTGGAATGAATATCAATGCCGTTTGTTATAAACTGTAAAAGCGTTTATGCGTTACTGTTATTTTTGATACAGGCATTTGTTTTTCATAGCGGCATCGTTGTGTCACTCACTTGTGCTGCATACCAATAAGCAGCAAAAAAGCTACAAGCCGCAAGCTGCAAGAATCTATAAAAGCAAGTTCTTTCCTGTGCCTTGCGTCTTGAAGCCTGTAGCTTGAAACTCCAAAAACTGCATCCATATTAGGTTTATACAAAATTTTATATTACATTTGCACAATCTTTATACTCTCACTTTTTAGAGACTTGATAATCTTTCCTTTATTGCAAGTACATCCAGTCACATTAATGACGAGCATATAAAACCCTGGCTTCTATGCTGTTATAATTTTATGTACAGCATCCTGCCGGTATGATAACTATTTAAATAAAAAAACATTTTGACATTTCAGGAACTAAATCTCGCAGAGCATATTTTAGATGCTCTTAAAACAGAAGGCTATACTACGCCTACGCCAATTCAGGAACAAGCCATTCCGGTAATCTTACAAGGCAAAGATGTATTTGGGTGCGCACAAACAGGCACCGGTAAAACAGCAGCATTTGCAATTCCGATGATACAAATGCTGTATCCAAAAATAAAAGGCAACAAAGGTTTTAAATATATTAAAGCATTAGTGCTTACGCCTACCCGTGAGCTGGCAACTCAAATAGACCAAAGCTTTGCATCGTATGGCAAAGGCACCAGTTTAAAACATGATGTTATTTTCGGCGGCGTATCACAATACGCACAGGTAAACTCATTAAAAAGCGGAACAGATATTTTAATCGCAACACCGGGCCGTTTATTAGACTTAATGAATCAAGGCTATGTAAATCTTGACGACCTGCAGTTTTTTGTAATGGATGAAGCAGACCGCATGCTGGATATGGGTTTCATCAATGATATAAAAAAAGTGATCCGCCATTTACCTAAAGAAAGGCAGACCTTATTTTTCTCGGCAACATTGCCACCGCAAATTGCATCGCTGGCCCATTCGCTTTTGCAAAACCCTGTAAAAATTGAAGTAACGCCCGTTTCAACCACTGCTGAAAACGTAGAGCAATCTGTTTATATGGTTGCCAAACATGATAAGCCATCTTTACTGGTGCATCTTTTAAAAGAAAAAAATGTTGGCAGCACATTGGTTTTTACACGCACAAAACATGGCGCTGATAAAATTGTAAGGCATCTCAATCATGCTAACATAAGAGCTGAAGCATTGCATGGCAATAAATCTCAACAGGCACGTGAAAGGGCTTTGGATAATTTTAAAAGTGGCCGCTTAAAAGTATTGGTAGCAACTGATATTGCTTCGCGCGGTATTGATGTTGACAATCTTTCACACGTAATAAATTTTGATTTACCGAATGTACCTGAAACATACGTACATCGTATCGGAAGAACAGGCCGCGCCGGCAACAATGGTATTGCATTTTCTTTTTGTGACAGGGAAGAACGCGCT
>Ga0206833_1033_pt1 | contig 34949 bp, 28 predicted proteins | sample Alteio_BWOrgCont_32_FD_152891 | JGI IMG/M metagenome (GOLD analysis project Ga0206833, IMG submission 152891) | Enriched cells from forest soil in Barre Woods Harvard Forest LTER site, Petersham, Massachusetts, United States -... | ecosystem: Environmental > Terrestrial > Soil > Temperate forest >... | reverse complement strand
TTTCAATTCTTCGTGGTTTGAAAGACAGATACGAAACTTATCATCACGTACGTATAAAAGATGAAGCAATTATTGCTGCGGTTGAGTTATCGCATCGATATATTACTGACCGTTTTTTGCCAGACAAAGCAATTGACTTAATTGATGAAAGTGCTGCCAGGCTTCGGTTGGAGATGAATTCAATGCCGGAAGAATTGGATAAATTAGAAAGGCAAATTCGTCAATTGGAAATTGAACGTGAAGCTATTAAAAGAGAAAATGACGAGCCAAAACTGAAAGAATTAAATACAGAAATTTCTAACCTTTCGGTAGAACGTGATACGTTTAAAGCCAAATGGCAACAGGAAAAAGAAATTGTAGAAAAAATACAGGTAGCTAAAGCAAGAGTAGAACAATTAAAACTGGATGCAGAAAAAGCAGAACGCGAAGGTGATTATGGAAGAGTGGCAGAAATAAGATACGGCAAAGTAAAAGAACAGGAAGAAATTATCGCTGAACAAACAAAACAATTGGATGAAATAAGCGAAAAACGTTTATTAAAAGAAGAAGTAGATGCGGAAGATATAGCTGAAAATGTAGCAAAAACAACAGGTATTCCTGTAAAGAAAATGTTACAAAGTGAACGTGAAAAATTATTAAACCTGGAAGATGAATTACATAAAAGAGTAGTTGGGCAAGATGAAGCTATCGAAGCTGTAAGCGATGCAATACGTAGGAGCAGGGCTGGTTTGCACGATCCAAAGAAACCAATTGGCTCATTTATATTTCTTGGCACAACGGGTGTTGGTAAAACAGAATTGGCGAAAGCATTGGCAGATTATCTGTTTGATGATGAAAGTATGATGACGAGAATTGATATGAGCGAATACCAGGAAAAACATTCGGTGAGCCGTTTGGTGGGAGCGCCTCCCGGATATATTGGTTATGATGAAGGTGGACAACTAACGGAAGCGGTTAGGAGAAAACCATATTCAGTTGTTTTGCTGGATGAAATAGAAAAAGCACACCCTGATGTTTATAATATTTTATTGCAGGTGTTGGATGATGGTCATTTAACAGATAATAAAGGTCGTGTAGTGAATTTCAAAAATACTATCATCATCATGACGAGTAATCTTGGAAGCAACATCATCCAGGAAAATTTTGAAAATGTATCAGAAGAAAATAAAGAACAGGTTGTAGAAAGGACAAAAGCAGATGTTCTTAATTTATTAAGACAAACTATTCGCCCGGAATTTTTGAACAGGATCGATGAAGTAATTATGTTCCAGCCATTGATGCACAAAGAAATAAAAGGTATCATCAATATACAATTGAATAATCTTAAAAAGATGCTGGAAAAAAATGGTATCCAATTAGAGTTTAGTGAATATGCTTTGGATTATTTGGTAGAAAATGGATATGACCCCCAGTTTGGAGCAAGGCCTTTAAAGCGTCTCATCCAAAAGGAAATTGTCAATCAGCTGAGCAAGAAAATTTTAGCGGGAAGTATTGATAAAACAAGGCCCGTTTTGATAGATGTGTTTGACGGAACAGTTGTATTCAGAAATGAAGCTCATGCCGAAAAAGAGGATAAACGGAAAAAAGCATCGGTGAAATAATGGTGTTATCTTCAATATTATCAACATAAATATTTGATTGTCAATCAATTAAATTAATTTTTTGAAAAATTACACAGCTGGTACGCTTGATAAACACAAAACAATTACCTTCGACCGCTTGTTATTAAACTATAAGTAAACTCCCAAAAGAAGTTTTACTTCTCACTATATTAATAGAATCAGGTGGTTTATTTTCTCTGGGTAGAGAAAAGATAGAACACTTTAAAACAGAAAATTATGGCATTTAAGAAAGAAGTTGTTGAAATTATCGAACCAAAAAATGTATTTGTAGGCAATGCAAAAGCTGCAGTTACGTTAGAAGAATTTGGTGAGTATGAAAGCGAGGCATGCGCTAAAGCAAACGAAGTGGTAAAGCAGTTATTGGAAGAATTTGATGGAAAGATACGTTTCAATTTTCGCCATTTCCCTTTAACGGGCATTCATCAACGTGCTTTAAAAGCTGGTGAAGCAGCGGTGGCAACGGCACAGGATGGAAAATTTTGGGAGATGCACAATATATTATTTGCTAACCGTCGTAACCTTGGTACTACCAGTTTAAAATTATATTCAAAAGAAGCAGGTGTGCAGAATAAGCATTTTTTAGATCAGCTTGTGAATGCAACTTACGGTTGGCAGGTACAAGGTGATATCCGCGAAGGTATAAACCGTGGTGTAAAAGAAGTACCTACATTTTTTATAAACGGCGAATTGTATGTTGGCAAGCCTACTTTTGACGGGCTTAGTAAAGCCTTGAAAAGCGCTTTATTAAAAGTAAAAAGAAAAACTCCTGCAAAACAAAAGGCAGCATAAATTATAAGATGAACTTATTTTAATATTTACCCTCATTGCAAAATGAGGGTATTTTTTTAATATAAATTGAAGGCTTTTAAACTAATCATCTGTTTTCTTATCTATTGTACAAATCAATCTAACATGAAAAAAATAATTATCATTCTATTAATGCTTTGCGTAGTAAATATTTCTTTTGCGCAAATCAGAAGAGATGTGCCGGAAAACACTATTACCGATTCAACCCAAAAAATTTCCAGGAAAGAAATGATGGATGAATTAGGGCTTTCAAAAGAACAGCGTGTTCAATGGAAACAGATCCAGCAAAATAATAAGGCACAAAAAGAATCAATAATGAATAATGACAGCCTTACTACAGAGCAGAAAAAGATCATGCTGAAAGATTTACATAAGCAAACAAACAATGATATTGATGCAATTCTTTCTGATGAACAAAGAGAAAAAATGAAAGAGATCAAACAGGAGATGCGTGATCAAAAAGCAAATAATTTTAATAATTCTATACAGGATAGCAGCAGGAATATGATGTCGCCCGAAAATTAATATTCTATATAACATATTTAAATAAGAAAGCTGTCTTGAAAAAGACGGCTTTCTTGTTTATTAAATCATTCAAGTAAATTGCAGTATCAATCAATTCAATGCGTTATTATATTATAGCCGGAGAAGCAAGCGGGGATTTACATGGAAGCAATCTGATAAAAGAATTGCAACTGTTGGATAATGCTGCCAACGTCCGTTGCTGGGGCGGAGATAAAATGCAGGCAACAGGAGCTACGCTGGTTAAGCATTACAGGGATCTGGCATTTATGGGTTTTGTAGAAGTAGCAAAAAACCTGAAAACCATTTTTAAGAATATTGCTTTTTGTAAACAGGATATTTTACAATTTAAACCCGATGCACTTATATTAATCGATTATCCGGGATTTAATTTACGCATTGCAAAATGGGCAAAGGCTGAGGGGTTAAAAGTTATCTATTATATTTCTCCGCAGGTGTGGGCATGGAAAGAAAGCAGGGTAAAATTGATAAAAGAATGTGTTGATAAAATGCTCGTCATTTTACCATTTGAAAAAGAGTTTTATAAAAAATGGAATTATGATGTGGAGTATGTCGGGCATCCGTTGGTAAAAGTTATTGATGATTTCCGGTCGTCTGTTGACGGTCGTCAGCCATCGGAAAAGATCGTTGCTGTTTTGCCGGGAAGCAGAAAACAAGAGATATTAAAAAAGCTTCCTATCATGCTGGAAGTTTCTAAAAATTTTCCGGATCATCAGTTTGTTGTAGCAAAAGCTCCGGGCGTTGAAGAAAGTTTTTATAATGAATTGATAGCTCCTTATTCAAATGTATCATTCGTATCAAACAAAACATATCAGCTATTAAGCGAAGCAAAAGCCGCAATGGTTACAAGCGGCACAGCAACTCTGGAAACAGCTTTGTTTAATGTGCCCGAAGTTATTTGTTATAAAGGCGGCACCGTTTCATATCAGATTGCTAAACGATTGATCAAAGTAAAATATATCTGCCTGGTAAATTTAATTATGGATAAAGAAGTGGTGAAAGAATTAATACAGGATGATTTAACAGCAGAAAATATTACTAAAGAATTAAAAGAGACTTTATATAACAACGATAAGCAACAGCAAATACAATCAGATTATGTTGCTTTGAAAAACCTGTTGAGTCAGGGTGGCAATGCATCTGCCAAAGCTGCTAAAAGCATTTATACTTTTCTCACGAATGCGCGTGCCTGAATAGTTTTATAACGAGGATCACCATCGCCACTAAAAAAAGCAAAATAGAAATACGGTTAATGCCATGCATGTATTTCATCCATTGGGTAGGATGGTCGTTTGGGTCTCTTTTTTTGATGTAAAAATATTCTGCCAGTTGTCTTAATATTCCCATGGATAGAATGTATTATATTATTATGTGCAAGTTACGCAACAGGAATACAATATTGAAGCCATAGTTCGCATTTACAGCCGTCAAACAATTGGCTCTTGTTTCTTACTACAAATACCACCACCTTTCTTTCTCATTTTAATAAGCGCAATAATTTCCAATCCAAGGCCAGTGCCTGTTAAAAGTCCCTTAAAAAAATCAGGTAACGGATAAAACGGGTCTATAAAATAATGAGCCGTTACCAATAGTAAACCAATTGCCAATAATATTCTTTCTTTTTTCATGATATATTTTTTAAAATTGTTTAGATACTGTTTCTGTTTTTTTAAGTATGTCATTAAATTTTTTTGTTTGCCGTTTATATGCTTTTGGGCGGATAACAAACCAGTTTATTAAAAGCCATATTATAAGCAGCGAATAGGAAGTAATACATAAAACAATGTTTTCGTAAACTCCTTCAAAAAGATATAGCAGCAGGCCAATTGAAACAAATGAAAATCCAATGATCTGTGTTTTTTTATAGTAATTTATTTGTCCCCGCCTGGCTTGTTCCAGGTGTTCGATAAATTCTTTATTGGTACAGTTTTTTAACTTATAAACCCTTCGTAACGAATTAGTGTTTGTAGCAATAAGTATGCTGCCTGCTATGATCATACAAACTTCGCCAATGCGTGTGCTTAGCATAGTTGAATGATACGTGAATACAACAACGATCATTAATGCAGTTAAAAGTAATGCCGTAATAACCAGTGCAATTTTTTTCAGGATCTTGCGGTTGCGGTATTCTTTTATCAGCTGCATCATTTCATTTGAATCGGGCAGGTGATTGGTATCGGCCGTGAGCCAGATCTTTTTTAAATCATTCAAATTGTCCATGCTCCTTAAATTTTTTAGATAGCTTTTCTTTTATCCGGTGGATCTTTACGCGGATATTTATATTGCTCATTCCAACAATAGATGCGATTTCCGCCTGCGGCAGATCTTCCAAAACAAGTGATATAATAATCCTTTCTGTTTCTTCCAGACCAGCGATGCAGTTGTACAAAAAATTTAGTTTTTCTTCCTGCGTTTCTTCATGTATTGCGGGCAACGACAAAGGCAGATCTGTTGTTTTAATACGGTTTGATTTTTCAATAGCACGAAGACAATTATTGGTAGCGATGCGGAATATCCATGTACTTAATTTAGACCGGTTTTCAAATGCAGGAAGATTTTGCCAGACCGCAATAAAGGTTTCCTGGGTAAGATCGCGCGCCTGCTCGGCATCGTTTACATAACCCATGCAAACCCTGAATATTTTAGGAGAATATTCCTGATAAATATCTTCAAACGCCATTACTTAAAGATGATTAAAATAATCCTGATTCTGCAAATCCGGTTACTGTTTTTAAATCCGGTTTAGTTTTTTAAAAATAAATTCTTATTATTTTACTTAGATACGGGAATTATTAAAATGTTACACTTTGTATAATTTTTTTATAGGCTATATAATTTATACAGGAAATAAAGCATTGATTTACGCTTTGATAAAAGCCCAATAAAGGTATGCCGTTGCAGTGAGTGACACAACGATGCTGCTATGAAAAACCAATGCTGGTAACAAAATAATTTATTGATTTGTTAAAGCCTTTGCAGAAGCGAACCAAATGCATCCATCTTGCGTATCTTATATAAATTATAATTATGAAAAAGATATTTTTTACAATGATTGGTTTGGTTTTTTTGTTTGCTGTTGGTAGCGCACAATCAATAAAATTTGCTGTGAATAAAACGGATGCTGAATGGAAAAAACAATTGAGCCCTGAAGCATACGAAGTTACGCGTCAGGAAGGAACGGAAGCTGCGTATAGCGGCGCTTATTGGGACAATCATAAAAAAGGTATTTATGTTTGTGCCTGTTGCGGACAGGAATTATTTACCTCGGATACAAAGTTTGATAGTGGCACCGGCTGGCCAAGTTTTTGGCAACCGATAAATAAAAAAGCAGTGCTTGAACAGGCTGATAACAGCTTTGGAATGGATCGTACAAAAGTTACCTGTAGCCGTTGCGGCGCGCATCTTGGTCATGTATTTAATGATGGCCCAAAACCAACAGGGCTGCGGTATTGCATGAATTCTGTTGCATTAAGATTTATACCGGCAAAATAATTATGTGATTATTGCAATGTATTTAATTTAACCTTTTTCAAAAAACCACTTCATTGGTTTGTATTCTTTTTCGGTTTTCAGATCAAACTGTTTAATGCTTCTTTCTTTTATATATTGAATTGCATCTTCAATAGAATCTGTAATTAAAAAAAGTTTATAATCATCGGGCGATATTGTTTCATTGGCTTTCATCGTTTCAATATGCGACAGCAGGTTTTTATGAAATTCCCTGTCCATAATAATAACCGGAAACTGGCTTATCTTTTTAGTTTGTATTAAAGTAATGGCTTCAAAATATTCATCCATTGTTCCAAAGCCGCCGGGCATTACAACAAAAGCATACGAATATTTTATCAGCAATGTTTTGCGTACAAAAAAGAATTTAATATTCACCCATCTGTCTAAATACGCATTGTGTTTTTGTTCAGATGGCAATACAATATTACATCCAACGCTTCTGCCACCAACTTCTTTAGCCCCGCGGTTAGCGGCTTCCATAATTCCCGGGCCGCCGCCGGTCATAATAGTAAAACCAAGTTTTGCAATTTCGCCGGAAATTTTTCTCGCCTGCTCATAATAAGGATGTCCTTCCTTAAAACGTGCCGAACCAAAAACGGTAACGCAAGGCCCGACAAAATGCAACGTTCTAAAACCTTTAATAAATTCAAATAAAACACTCACAGCGTATTTAAAATCTTCCCAGCGGTTTTGCCGGCCGGCCAGGAATTTTATTTCGGATTTAGTCATAATGGCAATTCAATTTTATTTTTTTGTGGCGAACATTTGTTCTTTATTCAGCATCGTTGTGAACTTGTTCTGTTATTCATTTCTTTCAGTGAAAGAAATGAACAATCTCACTTGTACGTTTTGTATTCTATTCAGCTTTCTATTGTTGATATAAATTTAATCATAAAAAAAGCCACACAAAGCGGCCTTTAAAAATTAAAGATAGGAAAATATACTATTTAACCTTCTGATAAATTCCTTTGTAATTAAAATAAACAGGGCTAAGAATAGCCCCGTTTTTTCACATCCGTTTTGTGTGAATCCTTAAACCTAACCTGTTCTTACTATGCTCTTAAATATCGTGCATTTACATATTGATCTTTGAATAAAATCGTTAGGTTTAGCGGATGAATACAACTATTTTTTTATAGCTGCTTATCAGATTTTAAAATTGCTTTTAGCAAATGAAGGGAAATGCTTTAGCGGGTAAGGAAATTAATTTGGGTAAGCGATAAGTGGTTTAACTAATAAAAAATAAAGGTTTCAGAAATAAGCTCTTTTGCAGTACAAAAGTATCAAAGCCATAAAAACAATTGCATCGCAAAAATTTGTTATTTTCTGATTCCGCATTGGCTTTTAAATAAATTCAATTATATAACCGGAAGTGTGATATTCATTTCAGTGCCTTTGTCCGGCGAGCTGAGTATATTTATTTTTCCATGCATTTCTTCTACACGATGATAAATTGATTTTAACCCCAGGCCACGATGAAATGCAGGAGAAGCGGGATTGAAGCCTTTTCCGTCATCTTTAATTTTTAAAACAACTTCATTTATTTCTCCATAAAGTAACAGATCCAGTTTACTTGCTTTGGCATGTTTTAATATATTGGTAACAGATTCTTTTATGATCTGTAGTAATTCAATTTTAGTACTTAAAGAAATATCCTGTAAAGAAGAATCATCGATCGTTATTTCTTTGTAAGGAATATTGCCTGGCAATGTATCGTTCAATATTAATTTTATCCGTTCTGAAAAAGATGAATCCTGTAATATTTCTTTAGGCTTATACCATTCATGCGATTTATTGCGTGCCTTGTTATAAGCATTATCCATAAGGGCTATAATATTTTTAAGCTCCTTTTGCTGAGATGCATCAGGTATATCCGGCAACATCATTTCTGTGCGTATTTTTACAGCAGCAAGGGTTCCTGCTAAAGTATCATGTAAGTCCATTCCCATTTTTTTGCGTTCCTGTTCGCGCAAAGCCCTTGCCTTTTCTTCCAGTTCCAGAATTTGAAGTTGCGTTGCATTATCCAGTTGTGCTATTTGTTTTTCCTTTTTAAGTTGCTGTTGTTTGTAATACCACATCAATGATAATATTGCTATTATCAATCCTAAAAACATAATAAGCGCAATTGTCCTGTTTTGGCTATCTCTTTTTTCTATAAGTAGTTTTTCTTTTTCCAGAGTGTTGATAGCTGCTTCTTTTTCGGCAACAGAATATTTTTGATTGGCTATAAATATTTTACTTCTGTTTGCAATGATTGCTGATGAATCTGTATTCTCAACATAACTTTTATAATACTGCAATGCTTTTTTCCAGTCTCCGGTTTTCAAGGCGGCTTGATAGAGCACCTGATTTTTTATTGCAAGCATGGAAAAATCCCTTTCCCATATTTTCATTGTATCAAGTGTAATCAGCGCATCTTTATCGCCAAGCTTTACCATACTAATAATACGAAAATGTTTTGCATCCTCAGCCATATATGGATCGTTCAGGCTATGATCAATGTATTTGGGAAGAAGACAGGAATCAAAAAGCGCTGCCGCTTGTTTATAATCGTTATTCCAAAAATAAGCGCGGCCCAAAAGAAAATAACAGGTGGCATACCAGAATTGCGGCTCATTTTTTTTAGTCTGCATCAGTTGACTGATAAGTGTATTGGCTGAATCTAAATATTGCCTTTGATTGGTTTCTTCAAACAAACCCTGGTAAGCATATATTTTATAGATGATCTCAATCGTATAATCAGAATTCCATTTCCGCGAAGCGGGCATCATCGAAATATATTTGTTTGTATAATCAAGAAAATACTGGTTTTGATTAAGCCGCAGATAAATGATCTGATAAGCATTATATACTTCGCACATAAAAATTGAATCTTTTTGATCGCCAATACTTAATGCCATTTCAAGCCGGTCAACGGATGAATCAATCTGATGCTTTATCATATAAAGCGATGCGAGGTTCACGTATGCTTCTGACAATTCTTTATTGTATACGGGATTGTTGGCGGCAAACTGAATTACTTTTTGATAGTAATTAAATGCCTGATTATAATCGCTGGCAGTAATATAATAATCAGCAATGGCAGAATAGCCAGATACTTTAGTTTGCGGATTGCCAGACGTTGCGATTTGTTTATCGTATGAAGACAACAGAGAAGATAATTCAACATTATATTCACTCACCAATTCTTTACCGATGGAGTGAAAAAATTTTATTTTTTCATTTTCGGTAAAATGTGATTTATCAGCTGGTTTCAGACTGTCAGGTAATGCTTTATATAAACCATCAGAAATCTGTGCTGAAGCTTTAATTGTAAGAAATGATACAATAATAAACAGTACTATCAGAAAGGGTTTTCTCACAACGAACAGGTTTAAAAATTAAGGCAGGTACAATATAACAAATAATTCAGATTAACCCGGATGTATTGTCAGGAATAAAAAACATAAAGACAATCTTTGTTAAAAGCCAAATATAAATCATTAAAGAAAGTAGTATAAAATAGCAAAAGTTTGTGATAGTATAGATTGAAAGCAGAATATAAATTTGCAGTACACAAGAATAAGAACATATCTGCTTTTTCAACTAAATAATCAAAATAAAAAACCCTGTTTAAATATCAATGAAAACCAGGCCATTAACCGTTGATGAAAACCAAACATGTCTGATATCTATGAAAAAAAACATGCCAATATCAATGAAGGCAAATGGTTATTGAAAATTAAAATAGGTTAGGGGTTGCCGTTATGGTGCCCCCTTTTTTGTAAAAACAAATGTTCATTCTCTTTAACTATTGAAGCCATTGGATTAGGAAAATGTGGTATTGATTCTGGTTTTAGGTTTAAAAAAAATGAAGATGAAACTGATCTTTTAATAAAAAACGGATGGGATAAAAAAAATGATTTAATAGTACTTAATCCTGCCGGAGCTTTTGAAAACCGCAACTGGCCAATGGATCATTATATCAACTTTGTAATGATATGGCTACAACATTTTCCGGGTACACAATTTTTAATTCTCGGCACAAAATTTATAGAAGCTAAAGCCTCTTATTTAAAAAATAAATTGACTGATCGTTTAATAAACCTTGTTGATAAAACTACTGCGGCGCAAGCCTTTTCTATTTTACAAAAAACAAAATTGGTTATATCAGAAGATTCAGGCCTGATGCACATGGCGTGGGTTTCAGGAATCCCCACAATTGCCATTTTTGGTTCCACAAGAAGCGATTGGGCGCAACCGTTAGGCAATCATACTTTTTTCTTTGATTCATCTGAATTAGAATGTGGAAATTGTATGAAACCTTGCAAATATGGTACTAATTATTGTATGGCAAGAATTAGTACCGAAATGGTCTTAAAAAAAGCAATTGCGTTAATTAAAACTTCCAAATAACTTAACTATCTTTTTCGCGCAATCATCCATTGAGCCAAACGTTACCGTTTTGTATTCAATATTATTGCTTTGCAAAATTTCAACCGACTTCACTAACATTTCTTCTTCGTTATTGACAATATCCCAATGCTCAATATTGTTATTCATCGGTTTGCAAAAGCTTATAACGTGAGCTCCTGCAAATAATGCTTCAATACAAACAACTCCAAAACCTTCATAGCACGATGGATGAAGGAAAATTTTTGCCTGCTGCATCATTGCTAAAACTTCATGGTGTGGTATTTCTCCAATCAATGTAATATTATTTTCCAATGAAAAAGAACGGATTAATTTTTTCAGTTTTTGTTCTTCAGGCCCTTTTCCACAAAGCATTACTTTTATTAAGGGAAAAACCGTTTTCAATTTAAATACCACATTGATAAAGACTTCATATTGTTTTAGTGTAATAAGCGACCCGGCGCCTAATATATCAATAGTACGTTCAGGTGCATCTTTTAAAAATTGTGCCGGTTCAACTCCCGGCGGAATAATATGTGAAGGAAGTGCGTGATAATTTTTATAAAATTCATTTGCAATAAAATCAGAAAGTGCTATAAGTTGTTCAGGGTTAGAACACATCCGCTTTGCATGTTTGTTTCCTTTTTTTGCATCCTGACCTAATATCCAGCAATAATGTTTAATAGCATACTTTTTCCCAAAATACTTTCCAATTAAAGCGCCTTCACCGATCCAAAAACTTAATAAGCCTTTTACATTATTTTCCTGTTGAATTTTTTTTAAACATAACCATACCTTTCTCCATAAAAGCAGTGTGAAGATTTTTCCTTTATTCCTGCTGCCGAAGGAAATTACTTTGTTTCCATACCAATAATATTCCGACTGAGTGAACGGATATTGAAAAGCAAGGATTATGATTTTAATTGAAGGGAATTTTTTGTTGATTGCTTTCGCAAGGTTTTGCTGCAAGGGCAGGCAGGTACTGTCTTTTTCATCTTTAGCAAAGCCGGGGCTAATAATTATAAATGTTGGCTGTGTGTTTTTCATCCAGCGAAATAATTTTATTACAAAAAGAAAGACTTTCTTTTTGATGTGTAATTAAGATAATTATTTTACCGGCAAGTGCAAGGTTTCTGAAATGATATAATAAAATATTTTCGGCATCCCGGTCCAGTTCATTAAAAGGTTCATCCAGAATTATAACGTCAGCATTTTTATATAATGCCCTTGCGATCATGATACGTTGCCGTTGGCCGCCACTAATATTTTTTCCGTTCTCTGTTATTGTTTTATTTATTCCTTCGGGATATTTATCAATAAGTTCGTCAAGCCCTGTTGTCTTCAGTATGCTGTTTAATCGTTCAGCATTATATTTTTTTTCATCCAGCGTAATATTATTAAGAATAGAATCATGTATAAAAAATGATTGCTGACGTACATAAGAAATCCTGTTCCAGTAATGTTGGCGTTCTCCGGTATTAACTGGTGTATCATTTATAAAAACAGACCCTGAATTGGGGGTTAAAAAGCCAAGCAGCAAGTTGATAATAGTTGTCTTTCCTTTTCCGGAAATTCCCGATAAGCCAATAATGTCGCCTTTATTTATTGTACAGCAAAAATCAATTAAGACCTTTTCATCGGCATAATTAAAAAAAATATTTTTCAACCGTATAGATGTAATGGGAGTTTTACTTTGTACTTTTTTCGTCTCATCGTAACCGTTATATTCCAACAGATCCGTAATTACAAAACTAAATGTATTGATCTGTCCAACACTATTCAATATCTTAACAATGCCTGGTATAATCTTGTATGCTGCTGCTATAAAAGCCCCGATAGTAATCACCGGGATGGTATAGGCATGTGAAGTAATTGAATTAAGGAATAGTAATATAAATAATCCAAACACGGCAAATACTTCAATAAGCCTGGATGGCATGTTTTGTATGACCAGCTGATCGGCCAGGAAATTATTAAACCTTGACTGATAAGCAATATAACGGTTCACAAAAAATTCTTTCCTGTTATATATATTGCTTTCTACATAGCCGGATAGCGCTTCCTGTAAATGTTGTATAGATTTTTCATTAACTGTTTTTGCCGTTTTACGGATAGCCGTTAATTTTCTTTTTAATAAAAAAAATGTTAGTATAACCGGTGGCGTTAGTATCAGGATCAATAAAGGAAATAATAACGGGTTGAAGAAAAGGACAGCGGCTATTGTAATTACAATCAGTATAAACTGGCTGATAATTTGCTGAACGCCTTTTACTATATAATGCCCAAACTCAAGCGGTTGTTGGCTTATTTTGCGGTTGTGTACAGATGAATCTATATTGATATGATCCCGATAACTGCCATTCAGATAGTAAGACAGATTATCTTTTGATAACCTCGAAGCAATATCATATACAAAAACAAATTGCCCGCGAAAAACAACGAAACCAAAATAATTTTTTATACTGAACAGCAGAAAAAAAACAATGATCGATATAACAGGATATTTTAAAAACAATACATCAATAAAATGATCATTTGCAGATAGATGGGAGCTTGTATAAAAGTGTACGATATATAAAAGGGCGGCAAGAAAAAAAATATCCAGCAGGCTTATTATTATATCCAGTACCACAAGGTTTATAAACCTTGTTCTTTCTTTGCGGTTAAGAATAATAAAAATATTTTTTACAAGTTGTTTCAAATTTTTAATAGGAGTTTATCACGTTGCTGTTTTTTATATTTCTATAAACTTCAATAAAACCATGTCGTAATGATGAAAGTATTTGTTTAGGTTTTGCACCTTTCGATATTGCTTTTCCGAGTAGTTGTATGGCGCGCCTGTAATTTTTTTGTTTGATATTTTTTACGGATGCATCTGCCAGATGATAAGCCTGCTGCTGTTTTACCAGTTTCTTAAGTTCTTTATCACGGCAAAGTGCAAGAAAATTTTCATATACAAAAGCTGTACGTTCGGGTCCGTCATTCAATGTGTTAGTAGTGCGGTTTTTGTGCTCTCTGATACGTACCAGCAAGCCATGAACAGCAGATACTTCAGTATATAATGCCAGCCGTAATGTAAACTCATAATCTTCGCGGCAAAACAATTTTTTGTTGATATTAAAGCCGCCTGTCTCATTGAAAAAAATCCGCTCTATGATCAAAGAACCAATATTTACACTTGCTTTGCAGGTAATTAACTGATGTATTATCTTTCCTGAGAAAGGATGATAAGTTCCATGTTTGTTGGCGATTGTTTCTTGTGCTTCATTCATTAATTCAAAACCGCCGTACGCCCAGCGTCTTTTTTCCTTTTGTAATAACCGCAATTGTATTTCCAGTTTTTCCGGAACCCACATATCATCCGAATCAAGAAATGCGATCCATTCTCCTGTACCAGCTTCTGCTCCGGTATTGCGAAGCTGTGCGATATTACCGCAATGTTGCAATTCCAATAAATGGATGCGCTGATCGGGAATTGATTTTATATATGTTGTTGTTTCATCTGTCGAGCCATCATCCACTATTATCAGTTCCCAGTTAAAATAGGTTTGTGTTATAACAGATTCAACAGCTTCACGGATAAACGGATAACGATTATAAGCAGGGATCACTACGGTGACAAGCGGCTGTGCAGAAAGAATATTTTTCTTTGGTGGTTCGTGTAACAATAAGTTGTTGGAAAATGTTGACAAAATTTAAATACACATTTAATGATGACAGTATGTTATATTTCTTTACGATGAAGCGATGAAAAAAAAGTGTTTATTATCGTCTTCCATATAATTATCATGTCTAATCTTATTGACCAATGCCGTTGATAAAAAATATCGAGATTTACCCTTTCTAACATTTTGTTTATATTCTCTGTAGAGCCTACGTAGCCTAAAACCTGTGCCAGGCCTGTAATTCCGGGTTTTACATTATAACGGTTCCTATAGTGCTCTATCTGGCCTTCATATTTCAGGTCATCGCTTATCATGTGTGGCCTTGGGCCAATTACCGACATATCTCCAAACAATACATTAAAGAATTGCGGCAATTCATCTATATAATGATCTCTTAAAAAATGTCCTGTCTTAGTTATTCTTTTATCATTTTTGTTGGCCGGCAAAATATCCGCATCGGGATTGACGATCATTGAACGGAATTTTATACAGGTAAATAATTTACCATTGCGTTTATTTCTTTTTTGTAAAAAAAAAACAGGGCCTCTTGAATCAATCCATATCAAAATGGCTATAACCGGTATCATCCATGAAAGAACACAACTGATTACCATTAATGAAAATATTATATCGAAACTCCGTTTAAGTATCCTGTTAAAAAAAATGCCCAATGGCTGCTTTGTGAAAGGCGTTGTTATTGATTCTACATTAATAATGCCTGCAAGCTCCTGGTGCAATGGAGCAGCAGGTTCTTCTCTTATTATTAAAAGATCTGTGTATTGATAAAAACTATTGCCTGATGTTGTTTTTCTTTCCATAAAGGGCTTATAGAAAAATAATCGTCAAACGTGGCAATGCAGTTGCCTTTATTATAATTTTTTTTGTATAGAATTGGCCAGGATAAAGTGTTTGTATTATTCAACATAAAAAATCATTTCCCGATTATGTAAACTTTATTTCCGATAGAGTAATCAACATAGGTCGATGATAGTATAATCTTGCACCTCATTAAATAATCAGAATAATAAATTAATAAATATTTTTAAACAAATGAAAAAGATCAGCTGTATTTCACTCATCCTTTTAGTAACCGTTCTTTGCTGGAGTTGTAAAAAAGATAACACACCATCCGTACCAACATATACTGATTCTACATCATACAATTATCCAAACGCCAATTATAATACGCAATTATATATTTTAGCAATGGCTGATCAGTTGGTAGCTGAAATAAATCTTGCCAACACAATCCCGGGCACACCTGTTAGTGAACAGACATTGATCAATATGTTCAATAATACCGGGAGCCCTTTTAATGATTCTGCACTTAACTTAAATGGGTCAGGTTTAGCTTTGGTAAATTATTGCCCGGCTGCAATAAAAACAGATCTGCTGAATTATTTTGATAGTATTGGTGTTTACAGCCAATCAACAACAGCCGGAAGTGCCGGAGTAGCCGGTGTTTCGCCAAGCCTGGTTGCGGGGAAAGATTATCTTTTATCACCCAATGGTATTTTTTATAGTCAGGTTGTAAAAAAAGCTATTATGGGAATGTGTGCTTATCAGATCGCCAATGTTTATATGGCAGATTCTATAAACAGCACTACAGATACTTCTGTTTTAGGACATTATTGGGATGCTGCTTTTGGCTTTTTTGGTGTTGCGCCAAATTTTCCTTCAAATGTAACAAGCCCTAAACCGCGTTATTTCGGGTCTTATTCAAACCAGGTAGATCCGGGGCTTCATTCCAATTCATCAATCATGAATGCGTTTTTAGAAGGTCGTGCTGCTATTAATCATAACGACCTTGTTACTATGAAAACTCAGGCAAATATTCTTATCCATACATTCGATTCATTGGATGCTGCGGCTATTGTACAGGAAATGCACGAAACAGAAACAAATATAAATAACGGCGATGTAGTAATGGCGTATGGCACACTTTCCGAATCGCAGGGCTTTTGCCGCAACCTGAGATATAACACAGGCGCAAGGGTAATTACGGATGCACAAATTGATACCTTATTAGCGTTATATGATAATGTAAACCCTAACATACCTAACCTGTATAATTTTGTTGGTGTCAGCCAGGGTTTAAGTGCAGCGCAGGTAGAAGCGAAAACGAATGCCATTGCACAGTATATTGGGCAGGTATATGGTTTTAGTTCTACGGAATTGCCATTGTTATAAATTACTTTTTATTAGTTATTTTTTTATAAGATTTTTTATGAAGCGATTATTTGTATTCTCTTTAATTGGTGCAGGAGCTATTCTTTTATTGTTGAATTTTTCCTGTAGCAAAGGAAGCCCCGGCAGCACCACACCTGTTACCAAAGATTCAATTTTGCTGAACATTGGTAATAATATTATAATTCCTGCTTACCAATCACTGGCAATAGCGGTTAATTCGCTTGATTCGTCAATCAGTGATTTTAATGCAAGCCCTAACAGTACTAAGCTTTCCAATGTACAGGCACTTTTTACAACAGCTTATACTGACTGGCAATCGGTTTCTCAATACAATTATTTTGGGCCTGCGGCAGATGTTGAACCAACATTAAACAGCCTGAATATTTTCCCTACAAATATTGACACCATAAATAATAATATTACTGTGAATAACGACAATGTAAATGCTGTTGCAAACACAGATGCCAAAGGTTTTCCTGCCCTGGATTATCTTTTATTTGGTGCAGGCAGCAATACATTGGTTAATTACACAACTGATGGCGAAGCAATAAACAGGCAAAAATATCTGGCAGCCGTTTCTGCAGATATAAAAACAGAAATAAATAATGTTTTAAATGGATGGTCAGCAAGCGGTGGCAATTATATCAACACGTTTGTGAGTGGTTCTGGCAATAGTGTTTCAAGTTCATTAGGTTTATTACTCAATTCAATGGACCAGGATTTTGAAATTTTAAAAAATGATAGATTAGGTATACCACTTGGTAAAATACCGGTGGGTTCTTCATTGCCTTTAGCGCCAACGTATGTAGAAGGTTATTATAGTGGTATATCCACTCAGCTGGCATTGGCACAACTTAAAACAGTGCAAGGCATTTATCTCGGCACAGCCGGACAAGGCAATGGCCTTGGGCTGATAAATTATTTGCAAAAAGCAGAACAGCAAAATGCTAGCTTAAAATACAACGGCGGTTTGTTGAGTGATACACTTAAAGCTGATTTTATCGTAGCAGGTTCTTACCTGCAGGCTATTCCTAACCCGCTTTCGCAAAATCTGTCAAACTCAAATGCCGGTGCGGCTTTTGTCGAATGCCAGTTGTTGGTTACGTTGCTGAAAACAGATATGCCTTCAGACTTAGGTGTGTTAATCAATTATGGCGATAATGATGGAGATTAATAAAAATGCTGAAGGATTTTTTCAATAAAATATTTCTTTCGTTCAAACGCGAAAAACATATTGCTCCGCTTGCTGTTTTACGGATGGCATTCGGGGCAATCATGCTTTTCAGCACTATCCGTTTTATTGCAAAAGGTTGGGTGTATCAGTTTTATATCGCGCCAAAATTTTATTTCCCTTTTTATGGTTTTGAATGGGTGAAGCCATTACCTGCAATAGCCACGTACATGGTGTTTGCATTAATGGTTATTGCCTGCTTGTTTATACTGATCGGTTTATTTTATAGAATTTCAATTACTGTATTTTTTATTTGTTTTGTTTATACAGAATTGATTGATAAAACCTATTATCTAAATCATTATTACTTTGTCAGCATTATAACTTTTTTGTTGCTGCTTGTTCCTGCGCATCGTTATTTTTCAATAGATGTTCTCCGCAAGCCTTCATTAAAAGTTACACAAGTACCAGGCTGGACAATTGATATTTTTAAATGGCAGCTTTGCCTGGTTTATTTCTGTGCAGGGCTTAGCAAATTAAATTACGATTGGATGATCAATGCGATGCCATTAAAAATATGGCTTCCTGCAAATGGAGATCTGCCGGTAATTGGTAAACTGCTTACACAAACATGGATCGCTTATGTATTTAGTTGGTTTGGCGCGGTTTTCGATCTTGTTATAAGTTTTTTATTACTCTATAAACCCACCAGGAAAATAGCTTACATCTTTGTCCTCATCTTTCACATATTTACAGGATGGTTGTTTAAGATCGGCATGTTTCCATATATAATGATCTTTGTTACCGTTATCTTTTTTTCAGAAGAATGGCATTTAAGATTGATTAATTTTTTACGCGGCATATTTAATAAAAGATCATTACAGACAAATGAAGCTTCTTTGAGTTTGGTTTACTCTCCTGCAAAAAAGAAATTATTATATTCTTTATTGACAGTTTACTTTTTATTACAGGTATTATTGCCTTTTCGGTTTTTATTATATCCCGGAAAATTATTCTGGACAGAAGAAGGATATCGTTTTTCATGGCGCGTGATGTTGATGGAAAAAGGCGGCATAAGTTATTTTTATGTAAAAGACAGGCAGACAGGGCAAAAAGGTGAAGTCATCAATTCACAATTCCTTACGCCATTGCAGGAAAAAATGATGCAAACGCAGCCTGATATGATCTTGCAATATGCCCATTACCTGCACGATTTTTATCAAACCAAAGGAATTAAAGATCCGATAGTTACGGTTGAAAGTTATGTAACATTAAATGGCAGCGGCAGCAGGTTATATATCGACAGTACAGTTGACTTATCAAAACAACAGGAAAGTTTTTTACCAAAAAAATGGATACTTCCATTTCATTAGAAACAAATTATAAATGAGATCATCAATTTTAATAACAATTTCTTTCTTTTTATTTTCATCTTTTTGTGCAAATGCGCAAGGGTTTTCTGTTTCCGGCAAAATCAGCGCTGCCGCGGATGGTAAAGCAATTGCAGGTGCAACAGTTTGTATCAAATCATTGGGTGATTGTGTAACAACTGATAGCAAAGGGAATTATCAAATAAAAAATATTAAGCCGGGAATTTATAAACTTACTGTTTCTTCTTTTGGATATGAAACTGTTACAGAAGAAATTAGTATAACTGAAAAAGATAGTAAAAAAGATATTTCTTTAGTTACACATATCGGCGTTTTGGATTCAGTAAGTGTAAAAGCATCCCGGCAAACATTTGGAATTACCCGTTTAAAAGATGTAGATGGCTCCGGTATTTATGCAGGAAAAAAAAGCGAGGTGATTGTAATGAAAGATATTACTGCAAATACAGCCACCAATAATGCACGACAGATATATTCAAAAATAGCGGGGCTGAATATTTATGAAAATGATGGTGGTGCAGGAATACAGTTAGCAATCGGCGGCAGAGGTTTGGATCCAAACCGCGTAAGTAATTTTAATACACGCCAGAATGGATATGATATCAGCGCCGATGCACTTGGTTATCCTGAAAGTTATTATACACCACCAACAGAAGCATTGGAAAAGATAGAAATAGTACGGGGCGCAGCTTCGTTGCAATACGGTACGCAATTTGGCGGCATCATAAATTTTAAAATGAACAGTGGTGTTGATAGTGAGAAAGCACAAATTATTTCACGTGTTTCCGGTGGCTCGTGGAATTTTTTCAATACTTCTACGAGCGCTGGTGGAACTATCAATAAATTAAATTACTATGCATTCATCCAACATAAGTCGGGTGATGGATGGCGGCCCAATTCGCAATTCAATAGTAATACGGCATATTTTTCCAGCACATTAAAAGCCAGCAGTAAATTAGCCATCACTGTTGAATATACGCATATGGATTATCTGGAACATCAGCCTGGCGGGCTGAGCGATTTAATGTTTGCGGAAAATCCCGATTCATCTACAAAAACAAGAAACTGGTTTAAAGTTAACTGGAACCTTGGTGCCGTATTAGTTGATTATAATATTGCTAAGAACCTGAAACTCAACTCAAGGTTTTTTGGGCTTTCAGCCGAACGGTCTGCATTGGGAAATATTGTTACCGTACTTGATGACACAACCCAACGAAGGCAGTACCGCACAGATAACTATACAAATTGGGGCAACGAAACAAGGTTGATCTATACATATAATACAAAAAATGATGACCCATCTGTTTTATTGGCCGGCATACGTTATTACAATGGTTATACAGACAGGCAAATAGGCTATGGCAATTATGGCTCCGGCGCTACGGATGCTGATTTTGCTTTTGATAAATCAAACGAATATGATTCGTTAAGTTATTCGAAGTATACATTTCCAAGCCACAATATTGCGTTGTTTGCCGAAAATATTTTTCATATTACCCCAAAACTAAGTATCATTCCCGGTATCCGTTATGAAGATCTTGTTACTCATGCAAATGGTTTTTATAATGATATTAGCGCGGGTCTTAATTTAACTGTTACGGGTAATACATTAGTAACAGAAAACAGAACAAGCAGCCGGTCTTTTTTAATAGGTGGTATAGGCTTTAGTTATGATAAAAGTAATTCGCTTCAATTTTATGCCAGCATATCGCAAAACTATCGCGGCATTAATTTCAATGATATGAGCATCGTCAACCCAAATATTTATGTGGATCCTAATTTAAAAGATGAAAAAGGATATTCAGCAGATATTGGAGTACGCGGGCATCTTAGCGATATATTTACTTATGATGTTAGCTTTTTTACAATTTATTATGCAGACAGGATAGGTATTGTTGATACGGATTTAGTAGTATATGCAGCAACCGATACATTACATACTACACCAATGCATATTGACGGCGCATACACCACTAATATATCTGCTTCGCGCAATTTAGGTGTTGAATCATTTGCCGAAGTTGATATCTGGAAATTAATAAAAGGCAGCGGTGCAAAAATGAAATTATCTGTTTTTTCAAACTTATCTTTTATTGATGCAAGATATATTGGCAGCGAAGAATCTGCATACAGAAACAAAAAAGTAGAGCTGGTGCCGCCTGTTATTTTCAGGTCGGGGATTACATTTCAAAAAAATAAACTTACCGCAACCTATCAATATTCTTATACAGCACAACAATTTGGCGATGCTACCAATGCGCCAACACCGAGTGATAATGGTATATATGGTCCTATTCCTGCTTATTATGTTATGGATCTTTCCGCTGATTATAAATTGAGTAAAATATTTTTGCTTTCAGCATCAATCAATAATCTTTCCAACAACAGATATTTTACGCGCAGGGCGGATAGTTATCCCGGGCCGGGCATTATACCGGCGGATGCAAGAAGTTTTTATTTAACACTTCAGGTTAAACTTCAATAATGTTTTAACGAATAGCTTCTAAAAAGATGGATGTGAACTAATTAATTAAGTGTATATATTTCTTCCTTAATTATCACGAGATTTGCTTTCTACAATTTATCTGATGATCTTTTTATTAATTGAAGACGATGAACGTGTTGCAGATCTCATCAAAAGAGGTTTGCAGGAACAGGGTTTTGATATAACGGTTGCGTATGACGGCTTAATGGGTAAAAAACTGGCATTGAATAATGACTATGATCTGATCATTACTGATATTATTCTGCCCAAAATAAACGGACTGGATTTATGTAAAGAAATTAAAGCTGTAAAGCCCGCAACTCCAATTATAATGCTTACTGCACTTGGTACAACGGATGATAAAGTAGTAGGCTTTGACGCGGGCGCTGATGATTATCTGGTAAAGCCTTTTGATTTCAGGGAATTATATGTGCGCATCCGTGCATTATTAAAACGAAATGATTCTTCAATAAAGACACAAAGTTTTATTCTAAAATATGCAGACCTTGAATTAAACAACCAGACTAAAATAGTTACCCGTTCTGGTACAGAAATAAACCTGACGCCCAAAGAATTAAAACTGCTGGAATATATGATGCAAAACAATGAAAGGGTTTTGTCGAGATTTGAAATTGCAGAAAAAGTATGGGATACTCATTTTGACACAGGCACTAATTTTATAGATGTTTATATCAACTACCTGCGAAAGAAAATAGATAAGGATTTTAAAACAAAACTTATTCATACAAAATCCGGTATGGGCTTTATTTTTAAAGAAGAAAAATGAGCATCCGCAAAAAACTTACATTACTGTTTACAGCTATCATTGCAGGGTTGCTGTTGCTGTTTGCATTGGTAATATATTTTTCATTTTCTGAAAACCGCGAAGAACAGTACTATAGCCTTTTACGTCACACGGCAATTACCAAGGCTAATTTATTATTAGATGCGAAGATTCCTCCATCCGTATTGCAATTGATTTATCACCAATCAGGAAATACCTTGTTTCAGGAAGAAGTAGCCATTTACGATACAGCTTTTCATTTGTTATATCATGATGCGGTTGAGATTGATCAGGTAAAAGAAACGCAGAAAATGATTGATGATATTATACGCAATAAGGAGATTACATTTTATCAGGGATCATTACAGGTGGTTGGTATTTTATATCATCATAATAATAACGATTATGTAATAACCGCTGCCGCTAACGATCAATATGGATATGCAAAACTCCGCAGCCTTAAATACAATCTGATCATTTCTTTTTTTGTGGCTATCATTTTTATTTTTCTGGCAGGCAGGTTTATTGCCAATAAAGCGTTGCAACCTGTTGCAGATATGGTTGATAAAGTAGAAGAAATTACCGCTACCAATTTAGACCTGCGCATAAGCGAAGGAAATGGCAAAGATGAAATGGCCGAACTGGCAATAACATTCAATGAAATGCTGAACAGGCTGGAAAAATCATTTGACGCGCAGAAAGAATTTGTATCGAATATTTCACATGAATTAAGAACGCCGCTTACGGCTATGCTGGCGGAACTGCAGTTAACTGTAAACAATCAAAGAACGAATGAAGAATATAAACAATCTATTCATCACGCTATTAGCGATGCACAAAAATTAGTGCGCTTATCAAATGGTTTGCTTGATCTGGCAAAAGCTAATTACGATCAGACTGAAATTACTTTTAAAGAACTTCGCCTCGATGAAATTTTATTGGATGCAAGAAATGATGTACTGCATAATCAGCATGGCTATAAAGTGAACATCATATTTGAAACAGAAATTGAGAATGACGATTTTATTTCTGTAAAGGGAAATGAATATCTGTTGAAAGTGGCATTTATGAACCTGATGGAAAATGGCTGTAAGTTTTCAGAAGAAAATAAATCTACTGTTGCTATTACTTATTATAAGGATAAAACAATTTTGCGTTTTCAGGACAATGGTATTGGTATAGATGAAAAAGAAGTGCCTCATATTTTTACGTCTTTTTATCGGGGTGAAAATAAAAAATATGCCGGTGGCAATGGCATTGGCTTATCTCTTACAAAAAAAATAATCGACCTGCATAAAGGTACCCTTTCAGTTGCCTCCGAAATAAATAAAGGCACCACTTTCACTGTTGAATTAATTCATCTGTAAGCATTCTAATAACTTTCTAATTTTTTTCTAAAAGCTTTCTAACGTGCTATTTAACTGATGTATTCTACCTTCGCAAAACAATAAAAAAATAATTGGTTATGGACGCTGGTCCGCATATAAATAAATTGATCATCACCTTTATCTAGAAAGGCTTTTGCTTTTCCATATAAAGGGACAAAGCAAAAGAAATGCTACGCATAAAAAATACCGTTAAACAGGCAGGCAATAATTTCAACAAAAAAAAATCTCTTCGTACCCAAACTGTGTTTATACAGAAAAGCATATTAATTATTCTGTTTTTCATTTCTTCTTTTCAATTAGTATCAGCACAAACAGATAGTAACAATAGTGTATGGACTGATCATTTTCAACTTACTGTTATCAATCAAATACATTCAGGTTTTAAGGCAGCTTATAGTGGTATGAATAGCCTGGCAGACACTGTTGAGCCTTCAGCTACCAGTGTTACAACCACTTTATTTTTAGGTAGAAAATTATGGAAAGGCTCTGCGATATATTTCAATCCGGAGTTATCCGGAGGCAGAGGGTTAAGTTCTGCTGTTGGTGTTGCCGGAGCATTAAACGGAGAAACATATCGCATTGGCGATCCTGCGCCGGATATATCTGTTGCAAGAGCATACTTTCAACAATACATTCCGTTAGGCAATACTGATTATGAAAATACAGATGACGATGTAAACCAGGTATCAGGCAAAATTCCTGTAAATAGAATTACTATCAGCGCCGGTAAATTTTCTATGTCAGATTTTTATGATAAAAATACTTATAGCCACGATCCGCGTACACAGTTTCTCAACTGGAGCTTGATGAGCAATGGCGCATGGGATTATCCTGCTAACACTAAGGGCTACACGACAGGAATTAATGTAGAATTGACAAAGCCCGGATGGGCAGTAAGGTTATCAAGCGTAGCTGTACCTAAAATAGCAAACCATCCTGAAATGGAATATGTTTTTGGAAAAGCTCATTCTGAAACAATCGAATTTGAAAAGAAAATACATATCAATAGAAGATCAGGCACAATACGTTTGTTAGGCAGCTATACTGCATCAAGAGCGCCTTCTTATCAATCAGGACTTGTAGCATTGAAAACAGGCGATACTACTTTGCTTAATGTAATATCCGGCAATGCAGAAAGTAAAACGTATGGCGGAGAAAAAACAGGTATTGGCATTAACATGGAGCAGGAAATAACCGACAATCTTGGCGCTTTTGCACGGGCAGGCTGGAACGATGGCAAATATGCAACTTGGGCATTTACTGAAATAGACCAGACAGCACAACTTGGATTATCATTAAAAGGCACAAAATGGAAAAGGAAAGATGATGTAGCAGGTATTGCCTGTGTTGTAAATGGTATTTCATCAGAGCACCGGGCTTTTCTGAAAGCAGGTGGTTACGGATTTATTATTGGCGATGGTAATTTAAACTACGGCCATGAAGCAATTCTGGAAACATATTACAATGCAAAAATTTCACAGATATTCTGGCTGTCATTCGATTACCAGTTTGTAAATAATCCGGGCTATAATAAAGACCGTGGCCCGGTGCATGTTTTTGCATTAAGAGGGCATATAGCTATTTAAAAATTAAATGCAGCATATTTGTAGAAATCAGAATAAAAAAATGTCTGTAAATATATATAAAGGAGGAGTTTAAAATGATAACAAAATTAAGGGAACAGGTAAAAAGCAAAATGCCGTTCTACAAAAACGGGACAAATGATTTTAATGATGTTGCATTAAATAAGTTGCTCGACGCTTCAGGAAGAGATGTCGTTTCTCTTTGGGAAATTTTAGACAGTAATATAAATGGGCTTTCAGATGAGCAGGTACATGAAAAGAAGGAAACGTTTGGGTTAAATGAAATTGCCCATGAAAAAGCCGCACCATGGTACAAACAACTTTTAGAAGCATTTATAAATCCTTTCATTGGCGTGCTTATTGTTATTGCACTTGTTTCGCTTGTAACCGATGTTATCACTGCAAAGCCGGGTGAAGAAGACTATACTTCTGTTATTATTCTTGGCATCATGGTTTTGTTAAGTTCACTGCTTCGTTTCTGGCAGGAATTTTCAAGTAATAAAGCTGCAGAGAAATTAAAAGGTATGGTAAAAACTACAGCTACCGTAATGAGAAATACTGCACTGCAATCAACAGTAAAAAAAGAAATAGATATAAAAGAAATAGTTCCGGGAGATATAGTATTACTAAGTGCAGGCGATATGATACCTGCCGATTGCCGTATCATTCAATCAAAGGATTTGTTCATTAGCCAGTCAATGCTTACGGGCGAAGCGCTGCCGGTTGAAAAACGCGATTATCCAATTGATGATGCCGAAAAAAAATCTCCGTTGGAATTAGAGAACATTTGTTTTATGGGAACAAATGTTGTTAGTGGTACAGCAACAGCTCTTGTTGTTACAACCGGTAACCTCACCTACTTTGGCTCAATAGGCAAAGCCATTACAGGCAAACGTGCAGAAACAAGTTTTGATAAAGGCGTTAATAAAGTAAGTTGGTTATTGATCCGCTTTATGTTGGTAATGGTTCCCTTGGTATTTATAATTAACGGGTTTACAAAAGGAAGCTGGCTGGAAGCATTTTTGTTCGGGCTTTCCGTTGCAGTTGGCTTAACGCCGGAAATGCTTCCAATGATTGTAACTGCCAACCTTGCAAAAGGAGCTTTGAATATGAGTAAAAGAAAGGTAATTGTAAAAAGATTAAATGCTATTCAGAATATTGGGGCAATGGATATTTTGTGTACCGATAAAACAGGAACGCTTACAATGGATAAAATTGTCCTGGAAAGGCATTTGAATGTTTTTGGAGGAGAAGATGATGAAGTGATGAAGTGGGCTTACTTAAATAGTTTTCATCAAACAGGATTAAAAAATTTGTTGGATGTTGCCGTGCTGGAACATGCAGAAGTGCATAACTGCCTGCGGGTAGATGAACATTATATCAAGATTGATGAAATACCTTTTGATTTTCAGCGCAGGAGAATGAGTGTAATATTGGAAGAAAGCAATGGCAAACATTTATTGATATGCAAAGGAGCTGTTGAAGAAATGCTGGATATATGTACACATGCTTTTGATCCCGGCGAAGACAAACAATTGCATGTTGAGAATGATAAAATAGTTTTGATGGACAGCGCCATGCGGGAAGTTATTTTAAACACATCTAAAAAATTAAATAAAGAAGGTTTACGTGTATTACTGGTAGCGATAAAGGAATATGATGAACGTCCGTTGACTTACTCTGTTGCAGATGAAAATAATCTGGTGTTGACTGGTTTTGTTGGCTTTCTCGATCCTGCAAAACCTTCTGCAAAGCCTGCTATTGAAGGGTTGCATAAACTTGGTGTAGATATAAAAGTATTAACCGGTGATAATGAAATAGTAACAAAAAAAATATGCAGGGATGTAGGCATTCCTGTCAATCATATATTATTGGGCAGCGAACTGGAAAAGATGAGTGACGAAGAAGTGTTGGCACAAATAGATGATATCACTATCATGGCAAAATTAAGCCCCATTCAAAAATCAAGAATTGTAAAACTATTGCAATTTAAAGGGCATACCGTTGGTTTTATGGGCGATGGAATTAATGATGCTGCTGCATTGCGTGATGCAGACGTAGGCATTTCAGTAGATACTGCTGTTGATATTGCAAAAGAAAGCGCAGATATTATTTTACTGGAAAAAGATTTGCTGGTGCTTCGCAAAGGAGTAATTTATGGACGAAGGACTTTTGGTAATATCATCAAATATATAAAGATGACCGCCAGCAGTAATTTTGGCAATGTATTCAGCATGTTGGGCGCAAGTGCATTTCTTCCGTTCCTTCCAATGTTGCCAATACAAATATTAGTGCAAAATCTTTTGTATGATATTTCACAAACATCTATTCCATGGGATAGTATGGATAAAGATTTTTTAGAAACACCAAAAAAATGGGATGCAGGCGGCATTACACGTTTTATGTTTTTTATCGGGCCGATAAGTTCCATTTTTGATTATATAACGTTTGCGGTTATGTTTTTTTTCTTCAAAGCAAATTCGCCGGCACATCAAACTCTGTTTCAAAGCGGATGGTTTATCGAAGGCTTATTATCTCAAACATTGATCGTTCACATGATTCGCACACGTAAAGTTCCGTTTATACAAAGTTGGGCTACAGCGCCGGTATTGGCATTGACGTCACTAATAATGGCAATAGGAATTTTTCTTCCTTTTTCATCTTTTGCAACAGCATTAAAAATGCAGCCATTGCCTATGAGTTATTTTTTATGGCTCGTTGGAATATTATTTAGCTATTGTATACTTACACAATTCATTAAAAACTGGTTTATTAAAAAATTCAATCAATGGCTATGAGTAAACAAACAAAGCGATGGTTAATAGCAATGATATTGGTTGTGATAATGGTTATAACTGTTGACTGGTTATTTAAGTTTCATCGTATATAGAAGGGTTTAAATCAATGTTTAATCCAAAAAAGGGTTTCAATTTTTTTGAAACCCTTAATAATAAGTGGAGAATACCGGATTCGAACCGGTGGCCTCTTGCATGCCATGCAAGCGCTCTAGCCAACTGAGCTAATCCCCCGTTAAAAAAGAACTTTAAAACTAAAAGCGGATTGCAAATATAGATGCATCTTTTTTCGTCTCAAAAAAATACTTTATTGCTTTATAGTTATGCAATAAAAAACCCTGAAAAATATCAGGGTAAACTATTTTATAGTTATTTAAATTATTAATCGCCCCAAATCTCACCTTTACCATCCAGCCACAACTTTACTAATTCTGTAGTAACAGATTTTGGCCTTTCCAGCGGAAAGCCCAAAGCCCTGTCCCAGCAAAGGCTTGCCAAAACACCCAACGCACGCGACACACCAAAAAGCACAGTGTAAAATTCATACTCAACCATTCCATAATGAACCAATAAAGCGCCGCTGTGCGCATCAACATTTGGCCACGGGTTTTTTATCTTTCCAAGCGATTGTAAAATTGGCGGTACTGTTTCATAAATATTCCAAACGGTATTTACTAATGGATCATCTGCCAAATGTTTTTTGCCAAATTCCATTTGCGCGGTAAAACGCGGATCTGTTTTACGCAATACAGCATGTCCATATCCGGGAACAACTTTTCCTTCGCTCAATGTTTTCTTTACATATTCTTCTATCTGCGTTTTTGTTGGAGTTTCCACGCCAAGCTCTTCGCGTAATTCAAATATCCATTTAATAACTTCCTGGTTAGCCAATCCATGCAATGGACCAGCTAATCCATTCATACCTGCGGCAAAAGAAAGGTATGGATCGCTCAATGCAGAGCCTACCAAATGCGTCGTGTGTGCGGAAACGTTACCTCCTTCATGGTCGGCGTGGATGGTCATATATAAACGCATTAATTCTTTAAAGCCTTCATCTTCACCATATCCCATCATGTGTGCAAAATTGCCTGCCCAATCCAATAATCCATCCGGTTGAATATGGTCACCACCTTTATACTTACGGCGATAGATATACGCAGCAACACGTGGCAACCGCGCAATCAAATCCATCGAATCATCAAACGTAGCTTCCCAATAATCTTTTTTGCTCATGCCTGCGGCATAACGCTTGGCAAAAGAACTTTCTGTTTGCAACGCCATAATAGCAACTACAAACTGTGTCATCGGGTGCGTATTTACCGGAAGCGCTTCAATAGTATCAAATACATGTTTAGGCACATGGCTGCGGCGCTGCCAGGTAGAAGTAACGTGTTGTACATCATCATCGGTAGGTAATTCGCCTAATAACATTAAGTGAAATAAACCTTCGGGCAAAGGTTCGGTGCCGTTTGGCGCTTTAGGTAATTTTTGTTGCAATTCAGGAATAGTATATCCACGAAAACGGATACCTTCCTGTGCATCTAATAAAGACGTTTCGGTTACAAGGCCGGTAATACCTCTCATACCCTGGTATATCTGGCTAAGCGTTACTTCGCCGATCTTTTTGTTGCCATGTTCTTTCAGCAATGCCTTTATTTCAAGGCTGGTGCTGTCGGCTTTTTCTTTAAACCTGTCTTTAATTACGCCCATAAAATATCAATTTTGGATATAATGCCCTTTCTTTTTAAAAGTTGTGTGAAATTACGATGCGGGAGAATGTGAAACAAAAGTTTTAGGAAAATTAGTTTTGATAACGATTGCGTTGCGCGATGCGTGATCAGGTATAAATAACCACCGTGCTTTTTTAGAAAAGAAGCTGCTAAATTTTCTTTCACCGATTTTTAGCTGTAAGTTTGCATGACCTTTAGGATTTCTACATTACATCTTTTACCCGCATAACGGGATTTCCGCTGGTCGTTTTTAATTAGGCTAAAAATAAAATACAAATACGTTTTTTTTGATTGATGAGATGTTTGGATAAACATTCATAATTGATTTAAACAGGATTTTATTTTTTATTATTGATAGAATTATTTTTTGTAACGCATACTATATAACATGTCTAAATATATTTTTGTTACCGGCGGTGTAACTTCTTCGTTGGGAAAAGGAATTATAGCAGCATCGCTTGCTAAATTATTACAATCAAGAGGGTTGAAAGTAACTATTCAAAAATTTGATCCATATATAAACGTTGACCCTGGTACACTTAATCCGTATGAACATGGCGAATGCTTTGTTACAGAAGATGGCGCTGAAACTGATCTTGACCTTGGCCATTACGAACGTTTTTTAAATATTCATACATCGCAGGCAAATAATGTTACTACCGGAAGAATTTATCAAACGGTAATTAATAAAGAACGCGAAGGTTTATATCTTGGTAAAACAGTGCAGGTAATACCGCACATAACGGATGAGATTAAACGAAGAATGCTATTATTGGGCGATGAAGGCAAATATGATATTGTAATAACAGAAATAGGTGGAACTGTTGGCGATATTGAAAGCCTGCCCTTTATTGAAGCCGTACGCCAGTTGCAATGGGAAATGGCAGAAGAAGATTGCCTGGTGGTACATCTTACATTGATACCATATTTAAAAGCTGCTAACGAATTAAAAACAAAGCCAACACAACACAGCGTAAAACTGATGAGTGAGAATGGCGTACATCCTGACATTATTGTCTGCAGGACAGAACGCCCATTGAATCTTGATCTACGAAAGAAAATAGCTCAATTTTGCAATGTAAAAATAGATTCAGTAATTGAAGCAATGGATGCCAGCACTATTTATGAAGTGCCTTTAAAAATGTTGCAGGAAGGTTTGGATGTGATTGTTCTAAAGAAATTACATATCAACGGATATTCAGCGCCGGAGCTGACTAAATGGAAAGGTTTTTTAGATAAATTAAAATATCCATCCGGCAAAGTAACCATAGGATTGATTGGAAAATATATTGAATTACAGGATGCATACAAATCAATCCTTGAATCATTTGTACATGCAGGTGCTGTAAATGAATGCAAGGTGCAAATAGTCAATGTGCATAGCGAAACATTGGCAAAAGAAAATGTTGCAGAAAAATTAGGTGGGTTAGATGGTTTATTGGTAGCGCCTGGTTTTGGTTATCGCGGTGTGGACGGAAAAATATTCGCTGTACAATATGCGCGGGAAAATAAATTACCATTCTTCGGTATTTGTCTTGGTATGCAAATGGCAGTGATTGAATTTGCAAGAAATGTATTAGGCCTGGAAGGAGCGCATTCCACAGAAATGCAGGCTGATACTAAATATCCTGTTATTGACCTGATGGAAGAACAGAAAAAAATAACAACCAAAGGTGGCACTATGCGTTTAGGTGCTTATCCATGTACAATTAAAGAAAATAGTTTAGCGCACAAAATATATGGTTATTCACCCATTAGCGAAAGGCACCGCCATCGTTGGGAGTTTAATAATACTTACTTAGAAAAGTTCGAAAAAGCGGGTATGGTTGCCAGCGGAAAAAATCCTGCAACAGGGTTGGTTGAAATTATTGAGTTGGAAAGTCACCCATTTTTTGTTGGCGTACAATATCATCCTGAATTAAAAAGCACTGTTGAAAGCCCTCAGCCAATATTTGTAAATTTTATTAAAGCCGCGAAGGCATTTGCAGAAAATAAAAACACTGTAAAAAGTTCAGTATTGCAAAGCGAGGTAATACAATAGTTTCATAAGCCTTTACAATATAACAGTTTGTTAAGTAAAGCAAGCCTAAACCCTCGTTGTATAAACCCATCTATTCTCCTATCTTTGCGACTCTTATTAAAAATAAGTTTTATAATCAATCGAATATGATGAAGAAAATAATTGCAGGTTTTGTTTTTTTAATGATGGGAATAATGATCGTTTCGGCACAACCAAAGGATATGGGCAAGAGCGATCCGGATGCAAAAAAAATCCTCGATGCTGTAAGTGCAAAATTCAAAACATATAAATCGGTACAGGCAAAATTTTCTTTAAAAATAGAGAATAGTTCAGGCAAAACTGTTGGTACAAAATCTGGAACAATCTCAATGAAAGATTCCAAATATCATGTTAGTGTAACGGGACAGGAAATTTTTAGTGATGGCTCAGATGTATCTACCTACGATAAATCTACCAACGAAGTGACCATTACAAAATTAGATCCAACAGCCAACACACTTACACCTCAAAAATTATTTACTAATTTCTACGATAAAGATTTTTTATACAAATTAAATACAGAAAGCCAGGTTGGTGGAAAAACAATCCAGGAAATTGAACTTACGCCAATTGATAAAACAAAGCCTTTTTTTAAAGTATTGATATATGTAGATAAAGCCGCGAAGACAATTGTTTCTACCAAAGTATTTGAAAAATCAGGCGATAGATATACTTATTCTGTAACAGCGATGAATACAAAAGTTGCTATCAGCGATGACCAGTTTACATTTGATTCAAAAAAATATCCTGGTGTTGAAGTAGTGGATTTAAGATAAAAATTATTCTCCCCATCGATAAGCTTTAATAGTAAAACCTGCAAGGTCAAGCACTCTGTCAACAACAGTTGCAGCTATTTCTTCCATTGTTTGTGGTTTGCTGTAAAATGACGGGTTTGCCGGGCAAATAATTCCGCCGGCTAAAGTAACAGTTTCCATATTCCGGATATGTATTAAGTTAAAAGGAGTATCTCTCACTACACAAATCAATCTTCGTCTTTCTTTTAAAATAACATCTGCCGCACGGGTAATTAAATCATTGCTGATGCCGGTTGCTATTCTTCCCAAAGTGCCCATGCTGCAAGGGATTATAATCATTGTATCATATTGTCCGGAGCCGGATGCAAAAGGTGCTAAAAAATCTTGCTGAGAATAGAATTTTACGGGATAATTGTCATAATTTCGGTTCCCCAGTTCTGTCGACCAAACCTGTTTGGCATTTTCTGTTAAAATTACAGCCAGTTCATTCCACTGGTTGTTGATGGTAAACAGCTTGTCTAATAACACTTTAGGATAGATAGCGCCACTGGCCCCCGTGATTGCTACAACAATTTTATGCATTGCTTTGTCGTTTGAAATATATGTGTAAGCTACTAAACAATTACCTGATACAAAAAGTTACCGTTTTCTTTTCGGTATGTTTTTTATTAGTGCTTTCCACTTCTTTTATTTTATCAAAAAAAAATCCTAAAAAAGAAAAAATAAATTGGCTAACACTTAGTGAGTTACAAGCTGTTTATAGTAAAGATCCGCGTCCTGTTTTGGTAGATGTATATACGCATTGGTGCCAATGGTGTAAAGTGATGGATAAAGAAACGTACAGCAATGATAATGTAGCCAGTTATATTAATGAACATTATTATGCAGTACGGTTTGATGCTGAAAGTAAAGATTCCGTATCATGGGCTGGTACAATGTTTGGCTATAATTCAACCTATCGTGCAAATGATTTAGCTGTTTATTTTACTTCCGGACAAATGAGTTTTCCTACAACCGTACTATTGTCTGATATCACGGCACAGCCGGCACCGTTACCTGGCTTTTTAAAACCAGGTGAATTAGAACCGCCTTTAAAATATTTTGGCGATGGGTTTTATAAAAATCAGAATTTTACTGATTTCTATAAAAATTTTAATGCTTCCTGGTAAAAATAATTTTAGCCATGCAACCTTTCTTTTCTGTAAACCATCTAATAAATGGTTTTTCATAGGATAAGGTTTAATGGTAAATGGTTTTTTGATTAACGGGCTCCTTTACAGGAGCCTGATTTTTTTTATAAACAGCTTGATTTTAAACAATTTATCGGCCTGTAAATTGTAATTTCCCTTTTTATTTTTTTAATGTCAGCACAACAACAAAACCTGCAACGCAGCTTAAGTCTCTTTCAATCTACTTCACTTAATATGATTGATATGGTAGGCATTGGCCCGTTTGTGGTAATGCCCATTGTTATCGGGTTAATTGGCAGCCAGTTTTTATTTGCATGGATAGCGGGCGCTGTACTTTCTTTAATAGATGCCATGGTATGGAGTGAACTTGGCGCAGCATATCCTTTAGCAGGCGGTAGTTATAATTTTTTAAAAGAAGCTTATGGCAAAGATAAGATTGGCCGGATGATGAGCTTCTTATATGTATGGCAAACAATTATACAAGCCCCGCTGGTGGCGGCTTCGGCAGCAATCGGGTTTTCGCAATATTTAGGTTATTTAATTCATCTGGATCCATGGCAGCAAAAAGCAGTTTCCGGAGCTGTTATCATTTTTATTACTTTTTTATTATATAGAAAAATAGATAGTATCGGAAAATTAGGTGTGCTTTTATGCAGTGGCGTATTACTTACTTTAGGATGGATAATAATCGGCGGCATATTGCATGGAAATCTTTTTCAGCCACTAACGCAAATGCATGTTGGGTTTAGCTGGCAATATTTATTGTCGTTTGTTTTTGGACAGGCCTGCGTTAAAACAGTGTATAGTTATCTTGGTTATTATAATGTTTGCCATTTAGGTGGCGAAATAAAAAATCCCAGAAAAAATATTCCGCGAAGCATGTTTATTTCTA
>Ga0206833_1032_pt1 | contig 35377 bp, 24 predicted proteins | sample Alteio_BWOrgCont_32_FD_152891 | JGI IMG/M metagenome (GOLD analysis project Ga0206833, IMG submission 152891) | Enriched cells from forest soil in Barre Woods Harvard Forest LTER site, Petersham, Massachusetts, United States -... | ecosystem: Environmental > Terrestrial > Soil > Temperate forest >... | reverse complement strand
TATTCATTCGGATGGATCATCTTAGCTTTTAATTCTTTGATGGTGGTATCTTTTAATTTAAAATATGCATCAAATTGGGAATATTATGAACCAAAAACCGAACATGGTTCAAGCCTTAGTGCATGCGCGTATGCGATGGTTGCTACTGAATTTGGTGATATTGATTTTGCGTATGATTATTTTATGAAAACAGCAAAGATCGACATTGAAGCAAAGTATAAAGTTTATGTAGGAACAATTTTTATGGGAGGCTCGCATCCAGCCGCTAATGGTGGCGCATGGATGACGGCTGTATTTGGTTTTGGCGGAGTAAAAGCAAATGAAAAAAATATCGTTATCAATCCACGTTTGTATAAAAAATGGAACGGCCTGCAGTTTAATATCATTTATAAAGGAGACAGGTTCAATATAAAAATTACCATCGATAATGTTGAAGTTATAGCGGAAGCACATAATAAAAGTAGCCATACATTTATTATATCCGGCCAGCCACATGTTTGTGCTCCCGGAAAAACTTTATCTATAAAATAATGGTTGATGTTTGCAGCAAAAAACCTGCATATAATGATATAATAAAAAGTGGTTTGATTGTTTGCTGGTGCGGTTCATGTAGTTGCCATATAAAATAAATAATATGAACAAATCAACTGTTCTTTTTTTCTTTATTTTTTTGTTTTCATCTAAACAACTGAATGCGCAAACAACAACAGTTTCCAACATGCCGGTATATTATGGAAAAGATCTGGGAGTTAGCTACACATCATCGTTTACACGTTTTAAAGTATGGTCGCCAGGTGCAACAGAAATTAAATTAAGACTTTACAACTCCGGCGATAGCGGCACAGCAATCCGTACAATCAATTTACATAAAGGAGATTCGGGAACATGGAAAACAACACTTCGCGGAAACCTGAAAAATTTATACTACACATTTCAAACTTTTATAGATGGCAAATGGCAGATGGAATGTCCTGATATGTACGCAAAAGCTGTTGGCATAAATGGCAAGCGGGGCATGATTGTAGATCTGACTTCTACTAATCCTGAAGGTTGGGCTCAGGATAAAAAACCGGCCTTAAAAAATTTTACTGATATCATTATTTATGAACTTCATATCAGAGATCTTTCGGTGGATTCTAATTCGGGAATTAAACATAAAGGAAAATTTCTTGGGTTAACGGAATCAGGTACAAAAAGTCCGGATGGTGAAATTACCGGGCTCGATCATATTAAGCAATTAGGTGTAACACATATTCATCTGCTGCCATGTTTTGATTTTAATTCGATCGATGAAAAAAATTCTGATAACAAATATAACTGGGGTTATGATCCGTTAAATTATAACGTTCCTGAAGGAAGCTATTCAACAAATGCTTACGATGGTCAGGTGAGGATCAAAGAGTTCAAGCAGTTGATAAAAACACTTCATCAAAATGGCCTCCGGGTTATAATGGATGTTGTTTATAATCATACCAGTAATATAAATAGTTCTGTGTTTACACAATTTGCACCAGGTTATTTTTATCGTCACAATCAGGATGGAAGTTATTCAAATGGTACAGGTTGCGGTAATGAAACAGCTTCGGAACAATTGATGATGCGGAAATTTATGATCGAATCAGTTGTTTATTGGGTAAAGGAATATCATGTTGATGGCTTTCGGTTCGATTTGATGGGAGTTCATGATATTGTCACAATGAATGCCATCAGTGATACATTGCACAAGATCGATCCAACTATTTTTATTTATGGTGAAGGATGGGCAGCCGGCAACAGTCCTTTGCCGGAAAATCTTCGGGCAGTAAAAATGAATATGCCTGAGTTAAATAAAGTTGCTGCTTTTAGTGATGATATAAGAGATGGTTTGCGCGGTGGCTGGAGCGATGCAAAATCCAAAGGATTTGTAAGTGGCAATGCAGACAGAACAGAAAGTGTAAAATTTGGTATTGTTGCATCAACGTTTAATTCGCAGATTGATTACAGCAAGGTTAATTATTCTAAAACTGCATGGGCAAAAGAACCATATCAAACTATTACTTATGTATCATGTCACGATGATAATACATTGTACGACCGGTTAAAAATTTCTAATCCCGATTTGCCCGATAGCGATATTATAAAGATGGATAAACTGGCAGCGGCTGTTGTGCTAACATCACAAGGAGTATCGTTTTTGCAGGCAGGAATGGAAATGCTGGGAACAAAAAAGGGAGTTGCAAATTCATATAATTCACCAGACTCCATAAATGAACTGGACTGGAGCCGTAAAACAACTTACAAAGATGTATTTAACTATTATAAAGGTCTGATAAGTTTGCGCAGGCATCATCCTGCTTTCCGTATGGCTTCAACAAAAATGATACAGCAGAACCTTGAATTTTTAATAACAAATGATAGTTTAGTTATCGGGTATATATTAAAGAATCATGCTAATTCGGATAAATGGAAAAATATAATCGTGCTGTTTAATGGAAACAATACGATTAAAAATTTTGATTTGCCAAAAGGCAACTGGACAATCGCCGTCGATGGAAAATCAATCAATGAATCTGGAATAGAAAGCAATGTTCATGATTCTATTTCTTTATCGGCGGTCTCTGCTTATGTATTGTTTCAATAAGCAGGCTTAGCGCAAGCAAGCAACCCATATTATAACTTTAAACAAATATTATTATACTTTTGTAATACAGTTGATGAAGAAACTCCTTTCAATATTATTGATTGTTATTTACAGCACAGCCACATTCGGCATGTCTGTAAAAGAGCTGTATTGTTGCGGAAAGCTTACATCTGTATCGGTTTCTTTTAATACTATTAATAAAGAAAAACAAACTAAAGATGATGGTTGTTGCAAAACAAAATATCATTCTTATAAAATAAATGACAATCATATTGTTGCAAAAGGAATTGCTTTTGCAACGGTACATTTTGTTCATCCACAGACAACCTTTATCAGTTTTAATAATACAGGATTTATCAATACTCAAATTGACAAACCTGTTGGTATTCATGATCCGCCTTTAATAAATAGTAACCTTCCCACTTATATATTCAATTGTGTTTTCCGTATCTGATCTTTCTGCACGCTCATTTTGCTGAGCAAATCCATTCGTTTTTTGTAAGCTTATTAATAAAAAACATAAGCATGTAATTTATTCTTTTATCTAAAATAAATACGATGAAGTATTTAGCATATATAATTATGCTGTGCCTTGTAATGCAGGATATAACAGCGTTTGCGCAAATAAAAAAAACCATTACAGACAGTACCGTAACGTTCAAAGTACACGGGCTTTGTGAACAATGTAAAAAAAGAATTGAAGATGCTGTAAAAGGCAAAGGTGTAATAACAGCTGATTGGAATGTTGATACAAAAATGCTTACGCTTAAATTTAATCCATCTGCTGTTTCATTAAATAAAATCCGGGAAAGAATATTGGCAGTTGGTCATGATGTAGAAAATATGAAAGCAACGGATGAAGCGTATAACAATCTTCCTTCGTGTTGCCGTTACCGTGAGATTGAAAATGTTATTAAAGAAGAAAACGATTCTGTTCATCAAAACAACAACCAGGCAATACCCTATATTGTAAAAGGCATTGTACTAGAAACTAATAATAAAGGCGAATTCAAGCCATTAGCCGGTGCTAACATAGTTTGGCTGGAAACAAAAAAAAGTACTGTTGCGGATAATAACGGAGCGTTTAATATTAGCCATGACAGCGCGTCCAGCCGTTTGATAGTAAGTTATACAGGATATTATCCCGATACTATTTCAGTTACTGATATGAATGAACTGAAAATAATTTTAGCCTCCGGCAAACAACTGGAAGAAGTAACGGTAACTTCTGCAAAACGTTCTATGTATTTGTCTGCATTTAATCCTATCCGTACAGAAATTATGACAGATAAAGAATTATTTAAAGCAGCATGCTGCAATCTCAGCGAAAGTTTTGAAACCAATCCATCCGTAGATGTTTCTTACAGCGATGCGCTTACAGGTTCTAAACAAATACAATTGCTGGGTTTGTCAGGCATTTATACGCAACTAACGGTGGAGAATATGCCAGGACCGAGAGGCATAGCAACATCGCTTGGATTGAATTCTATTGCTGGTCCATGGGTTGAATCAATCCAACTGACAAAGGGAATTGGTTCTGTAGTAAATGGATATGAAAGTATTGCAGGACAAATAAATGTTGAATTGAAAAAACCCGAAACGATGGAAAAATTATTTGCCAATGTGTATGTAGATGATTTTGGTAAAACAGATCTGAATTTAAATATAGCGCATAAAGTAAATAAAAACTGGTCGACAGCTTTATTGCTGCACGATGATTTTTTAACCAACAAACAACTGGATTTTAATAAAGATGGTTTCAGGGATTTACCCACGGGCAATCAATTCAGTTTAATAAACCGTTGGAAATATGATAACGCGAAAGGTCTGCTGGCACAGTTCGGCGTTGAATTATTAAATGATGCAAGAGTTGGTGGACAGGTAGATTTTAATCCTGCCATAGATAAATTTACTACAAACCATTATGGCATTGGGATTAATACGCAACGTTACGAAGCATTCAGTAAAATCGGTTATGTTTTTCCTGCAAAGAGATATAAAAGTATTGGTTTGCAAATAGCGGCTATCAGTCATCAGCAGGATTCTTATTTTGGTTTTACGACATACAATGCATTGCAACATAGTTTTTATTCAAACCTTATTTATCAATCTATCATTGGCACTACAGCCAATAAATTCCGTACAGGTTTTAGTTTTTCATCTGATAATTACAATGAAAATTTTAATAAAAATAATTACCTGCGTACAGAAAATGTGCCTGGAGCTTTTTTTGAATACACTTATGATTATCTCTCAAAACTTAGTGTGGTAGCTGGTTTACGAAGTGATTATGATAATTTATATGGATGGTTTGCAACACCACGTTTACACATCCGCTACGAACCAATTAATGGAACTACCATTCGTTTAAGCGCCGGTCGTGGCCAACGAACTGCCGATATTTTTGCAGAAAATATGAGTTCATTTGTAAGCTCACGACAAGTTGTGATAACGAGTTCAACTAACGGTAAGGCGTATGGTCTAAATCCTGAAGTTGCCTGGAATAAAGGTATCAGTGTTGATCAAAAATTAAAATTATTCAGCAGGGATGGTTTATTAAGTATTGATTTTTACCGGAATGATTTTTCCAATCAGATGGTAGTTGATTTGGAAAATCCGAGAGAAGTACAGTTTTATAATTTGCAGGGCAAATCATATTCCAACAGTTTCCAGGCAGAGTTAAATGCAGAACCTATTAAAAAATTAGAAGTGAGGTTAGCATATCGCTATTTCGATGTAAAAACAACGTACAGTGGTAAATTACTGGAACGCCCGTTCACAGCCGCTAACCGTGCATTTGCAAACCTCGATTATACCATTGCCGGATGGAAATTTGATTATACAATCAATTATAATGGAAAGAAAAGAATACCCGATACACAATCTAATCCGGTGCAATATCAGTTGCCACAATATTCTCCGGCTTATTTTTTAATGAATGCACAGGTAAGTAAATCAGTTGGTAAAAAACATCCGGTTGATATTTATTTTGGATGCGAAAACCTTACTAATTATTTTCAGAAAAATGCTATCATATCTGCAAGCCAGCCGTTCAGTCCATACTTCGATGCATCTATGATATGGGGGCCGGTTTATGGCAGAATGTTTTATGGCGGCCTGAGGTTCAAACTAAATTAATTTTAATTTCAGAAAATATTATTTTATGAATAATTGAATAGTCACGCAGGAAATTTATCTTTATTGTATTAGCTACTTTGCTATAATGTTTTTTGATTTTATTTGTTTACATCGTCAGAGCAGAAGAAGTTTATAATCGTCTTAATCAATATTAACTGAGCCAGGTATGGATCAACATTCATTCATCAAACCTTATTATATTTTTTTTATAGTGCTGCCGGCAGGTATCAGTTTAGGTTTTGTAACAATAACATTGCCTTATTTGCTTACCCATAAAGGTTTTACAGTTGAAAGTGTTTCAGGTATTGTTACTATTGGTGCTTCGGCAAACCTATTGCGCTTTTTATGGGGACCGGTAGTAGACCTTACACTTAGTTTGCGTAAATGGTTTTGGATGGGATTGTTGGCATGTATTGCCACATTACTTATGATCTGCTTTACTCCTTTCACTGTTAAAGGAACAGTATTACTTGCAATCATTGTTTTTATATCGCAGGTTGCAGGCACATTTACATTATTGCCTGTTAGTGCTTTTATGGCTAAACGTGTAGAAAGTAATAAAAAAGGCATGGCAGGAGGTTGGTTCCAGGCGGGCAATTTGGGTGGTGTTGGACTGGGCGGCGGAGCAGGGTTATGGCTTACCACACATTATAATGTAGCTATAGCAGGCATTGTATTATCCGCAGCTTCCTTATTGTTTGCAATGGTAATATTAATGATTGAAGATGTGCAACATGAAAAAAATAAAACAGTAGCAACTGAAATTGCAGAGATGGGCAAGGATATTATTTCAATGGTGAAGATACCTGTTGTATTGTTTATAATTATCATGATATGTTTACCGATTGGTACCGGTGCAGCTTCTAATTTATGGTCTGCTATTGCAGCAGATTGGAAAACAGATGCTGATACAGTTGCATTGGTTACCGGTTTGATAAGCGGACTGGTAAGTGCTGTTGGTTGTGTGGCAGGAGGTTTTCTTGCAGACCGCTGGGGCAATTTAAAATCTTATCTGGGCTTTGGAATAATATGTGCATTAATAACCGGTGCAATGGCATTGTTTCCTTATCAACCAAACGTATATATAACCGGTGTACTTGCCTATGCTTTCAGCGGAGGGTTGATGAATGCAGCTTTTACAGCTGTATTGTTATTTGCCACCGGCAAAAAAAATGCTGCTACCAAATTTTCAGCGCTTGTATCTCTTGGAAATTTATCTTTTGTATATATGACTTCGGTAGATGGCCTGATACATGATAAGCACAATAGTAAATATATGTTGATGGCAGAAGCTGCATTAGGGTTATTATCTGTATTAGTCTGTATTATTGTATTAAATCAGATGAAGGCAAAAAAAATGTTATTACAAACAATAGATTAGATATCTGATTGTAAATATATTTTATTGATTGGCCTGATGAAGATTAACAATATCACTTCTGAATTTTCTAAAGCTGCTATTTAAAAATTTAGTGCTTACATCATCATTATAAAAAATATTACTGCCATTATCACTAATAACCTGAAGTTTGCCGGTAAACTGTCCGCTGCTGTCTATTTCCAGGCCACTTTCAATTTTTAAAGAGTATACATCCATCGTATTTTGCAATACAGGTACATCATTTGGCTTGCCGCTCCATGTATATAAAGCTGCATTTAAAATCTCATCACTATTGCCTGCAATGATCACATAACTTCCATCATTAAGGTGTATAAAATCGCGGATGCCCCTGCCGCCAAGATTTAATTCAATAGGTGTTCCGATAACAGGATTGCCAGTTGGATGGCCATCATTAAACCATGTTTCAAAATTTTGTACTGGTGCAATTAAAGCTTTAGTGCGATTTGTAACAGGAACTATCGGTGCGCGAAAACCGATATATAATGTTGTGCTATCGGGTGCGAAAACAATTCCTTCTATATTAAAACCAACAGTATCTTTTGGGGTTTGACCTCCTGCTGCCGCCGCTGAAAATTTATATCCGTACGAATCTCCCCATTTGATTAATTGCCGGCGAAGATCCTGGTAATTGCCTTTATACAAAAATTTTGTAGCTGCACCAGTACCATAAACATTTGTTTGAAATAAACAATTTCGGTTTGGTTCGCTCTTATAACTTTTTCCGCCGTTGCTCATAGAGCCCATCCAGTAAGTCTTTTCGGGATATTTAAAACTGCGTACACCATTTTCGCAATCAATTTCCTTGCCTTCATCCGGCAAACCTAATAAATCAGCATAACTAAAAACAGCTACCGGAAGCCTCGATTGGTAACGGTGATATACAAAAAGCGCATTGATCTCATCATCGCCTATCAGCATATAATCGCTATCCAGAGAAACCACAGCCGATGCATCAGAAGCAGCTGTATGCCAAAATGTATTTTCAGGAATATCCGCTAAATTAGAAGAAGCATAATAAATAATCAGTGTTGCACTATTATTTCCTCGTGTAAGCGTAAGCGTTATATTGCAGTATCCAAAACCGGATGGAATGATTTTTATAGTTGCGTACCCGTTTTCTTTAGTAATTTTAATCTGATCATCGTGAACAATCAGTGTATTATCGCTGCTTGCCGATAATGTATATCCTGCCGAGTCAACAGGATCGTTGTTTTCTTTTATATCTACAACAATACCTTTTGTAGCAGCAGGATCAGTCGGGTCTTCAATTACGCCACTTACGTATGGCGGATGAAGCAATGGTGTTGTGGCTGCATAATCAAATAAAAACTGTAATGAAGCGTCAGTGCTTTTTTTATCAATAGCAAGATTATTTTTTTTATCAAATGCACCAAGCAACACCACACATATAATACAGGTAAATAAAAGACTGATCTTTTTTACGGGCATACACTTCACATAATTAATTAAAAATCTTTCTTTAATCTATTACTAACTGCCAGCCTAATCTGAATTCATCGTGCCATTTGTTGGTATTGATCGATTCTCCGCCATATTTTAAGTTAGATGGATTAAATTGCAAATTCTGGTCAAACTCAAATTTGATCATTGAATTATATCCATTTAACTGGTATGAAAGGCCACCGCCCCAATGATTGGAAACACCTGGAAGAAGGTCATCGGCATTCATTTGATCGTAGCGTAGCGACACAATAGTCCTGATTGGTTTTGAAAAATAATTACCCTGGACATACCAGCCACCTGCCCTGAAATAAGTAGTATTTTTTCCGTATAATAGTCCAAGTTGTGGATTAACACCTCCATTGGTGTATTGCTGCGGTGTTCCATTTAAAGCATTTGTTTCAAACTGTACGGAAAAACCTCTGTACAATATAGAAACATCGCCACCCAAAATATATTTTGTGCCATTCAATACTTTATAATCCAATGCTGAATCACTGCTATTTAATAACGCTCCTTGTTCATTAGGTAAAAAGCTTGTACCTGCAGGTAGATCGCGTTTAGAATAACGGCCATTTAACCCGATTGAAATATTAGGAGTAGTTAACCCTTTTGTATCAACGATCTCTTCATTATGATTTTCAGGATAAGAAAATTCTACTCTTCCTATATATTCAAAAGCGCCGCTTGGATCATTGGTACCACCAAGTGATACTTCACCTGTACCAGTGTAAACGCCAGCTTCAGCACGGATCCTGTCATCCCACCATGTCCTTGATAACCGTATACCGATATCGCGCCTTGACATAAAATCGCCTTTAGTTATTTCCGGGCGTTCCCAATATGGAGATTCGTAATGTTCTACCAAAGAGTTCAACGAATAAGGCACTTTACCATACCCAAGATTTATATTGAACAACTTTTTTAAGCCTTTATAGGTGATATTCGCGTCATCCAGCGGACCGCCATCTGGTTCATAAGTTGATGCCCATGCGCCAAAATCCAATTGCAAATGATAAGAGTAAAGATCTCCTATATTTCCTTTTATATCAAGACGTGCATCTTTTAGTTTTATTGTATTTTTTGTATAATCAGGTATAGCTCCTGTTGGATATTGCCTTAAATCAACATAAGAAGAAATAATAGTTCCTATTTTAACTACATTATTCCCGCTGCTTATCTTAAATGGTTGAAGCCCATTAATATCATAATCAGTATAACCCATATCAGATATTTTACCCTGGGCATGTACTCTGGATAAACAAAAGAAAAAGGCAATTATTACAATAATAAATTTTGATACAAAAGAAGTTTTGGTATTAATCGTAAGTTTCATTTTTATTTAGTTGGCTTGAATAAGAAAATATAATTCATTAGTACTTAAGCATGTTATTGATGAACGCCTTGTACTGTAAGATTGTCAAACCTGTCATTGCCGGATGTGCCCAGGTTTCCATTTGAAAAAACTATTTTAATCTTAAAGTTTGGATTATTACTTACATTAGGTATTGAACTAAAATCATAACTATAAAGTGTATACAAGGGATCAACACTTGGAGTATAATAAACCGGAGTAATGCCTGAATTAAAATAATTAACGCCATCTATTGTATAGTAAACACTGTCAGAAGCGCCTTTGCTGCTACTTTCATCTTCAGCATATGTTACAACGATATTTTTATAATTAGTTGTAGGTGCTGAAATGATAAAGTCAAGGCAAGGGTTCCGCACACGAAGTGCATCGCCATCAACATCTCCATTTTGTGCGTTTTGTGAAGTAACAGTACTCGCTACAGAATCAAAGTAACCCGTTGTGCTCGTCACAGTAGTAAAGTCAAAATGCAAACTATCGCCTGGAACGTTAGATATAGTTGGCGTTATTAAAGTGGTTAAAGAAGTAGTATTATTAAAATCCCAGTAATGTAATAAAGTAAGTGTTGCAGGAGGATTAATAATTATCGTTAATATTTGTGTGCCTGTGCCATTTGCATTGGTTGCTTTTACTGTATCAACGTATGTGTTTGCAACTGAAGGCGTACCACTTATTATACCAGTTGTGGTATTGATAGTCAACCCAGGAGGTATTATACCTGTAAGTGCAAAACTTGTTGGTGTGTTAGAAGCTTTGACAGTATCTGTAAAAGCGGTATTTATTGTTCCATTTACAGTTGCACTGCTTGTGATTGCAGGAACATTAGAAGTGCCGCCGCTTATGCTATTACCTTCTACTGTTAAGTTATCAAAACGGTCATTCCCTGATGTTGCCGTATTGCCATTTGAAAACGTGATCTTAACTTTAAAGTCAGGATTATTATTGGCTCCTGTAATAGCAGTAAAATCAAATGATTCAAGTGTATAATCAGGATCTACCTGTACTGTATAAGTTGCCGAAGCGCCTGGATATGTAATATAATTTGTGCCATCAATGGTATATGAAACGGTATTGGTTGAAGCGCCGTTGCTGCTTTTTGCTTCGGAATAACTTACTATGATATCCTTATAGCCTGTTGTTGGTGCAGAGATGATCAAATCTGTAACAGGGTTACGGACACGCAATGCATTGCCTAAAGGATCGCCGTTTTGTGCATTATTATTTGGCGCGCCAACAGGCATGGTGTAAGAATCGATATAACCCGTAGTATCATCAACAGTTAAAAAATCACCATGCAAACTATCGCCGGGTACATTGGATATAGTTGGTGTGATTACATTGGTACCATTAAAATTCCAGTAATCAATTATTGTACGTGTGCCGTTGTTAACCGTTGTTGTTGGCGTTGAAATAGTGCGGTCTTTAACACAGGATGTAAATAATAAAGCGGTGGTAAAAAAGATAAGTAGCTGTTTCATGTTGAAGTTTAATGAGCGGCAAAAGTATCTGCCGCATGTTATGGAATTGTTACTTAAACGTAAACAAAACATTATGCAAAAAATGCGGATAAATATTTTGTTTCGATAAAAGGAAATCATCTTTAAAAAAGAAAAACATGCCTTGTAACGGACATGTTTTTCTTTTTATTACAAACCAATTATGGATAAATACAGTTTATTAAATAGCTTTTACTGTATGGCTTTTTTTAATCTTTTTAAAGATTACGATTGCCAGCACTGAACCTGCTGCAAACAATAATATGGTTAGATGATCATCAAATGGTACACTTAATGTATTGTCCGGCAGCGAACCATTTCCACCCGGAGGCGATGGAACCTGGCCAAATGAAATGCCCGGCAAAATGCTTATGAATATTAATGCCATTGTGTTTAGCAATAATTTTTTAAAACCGCATTGTTTAATTTTCAACAAATATTTCATAACTGAATTTTTTAAAGTTTTTTATTCTGATTTTAATTTAATAGTTATTTAAGCTTTCATAGTTTATTCAACAATCACTTCCTGACTATAATTCGTATTGCTTTCCTGCGATACTATTTCCAGTTTATAAGCTCCCGCTGCAATTGCAGGTAAATTCAATATATAATTACCATTGCCGCCATTATGATTTATTATGGTTTCATATACTGATTGCCCGTCTGCATTTAATAATTTTATTTTATATGCGCCTTGCAGCTCATTAGTTAATTTAACAGTGATATTTCTGTTGATGACAGGATTAGGATATATTGTTATAGCAGGTGTTTCATCAGTACCCGATACTTTTACAATACTGGTGTATGCAGTTGCTCCTGATATTCCGATACTTTCTACACGATAATAATAAGCACTGTTTAATGCTTGTGCATCTGTGAAACTATAAGCTGCATTTCCGCCATTATTATTTTTTGCAGCTGCTGTTCCTATTTCGCTAAAGTTTATTCCATCTGTTGAACGTTGTACTGAATAATCTTTTATACCATTCTCTCCGGCAACAGTCCAGCTAACAATTACAGGGCTTGTTGCATTTTGACGGTTGGCAGTTATTGACGTAAACGTTACCGGCAAAGGAGAAGAAGAATTAAATACAACCTGGAAACGGTTATTGATTGACGAAGCTGCATTGGTATCTATGGTGAATGACACATTACTTGTATCAGAAAGACTTATCGGTGTGTTGGTGCGAAGATATGAATCCTGTAAGTACGCTGTCAGGTTTTCTGTATTCAGATCTGTAGGAATAAATTGCAGGTTATACTGTTGTTGCTTCATGTTCCACATATCAAAATAAATAGTGTCATTTGTTGTAACAGGCTGACGAGCTTCTATCACTAATACTTTGCCATCGCGAAGGATACCAAAATTTTCCATCGTGTTAGATAATTTCAATGCATCATAACCATCAATAGTGTCCGGATATGCCGTATTAAATACTTCTACATTTCCATCAGCAAGACTGTTAGTTGAACCATTTACTTCATATAAATTGGTTGTTAATTTTCCGCTAACGCTTTCAGGTGACGCCGGACGGAATACTTCTGCACTGCCGGATACTTTATTGTTTTCTGCTAATGTTATTACGTCAGTGCTGCTGGCATGTACAAAAAACGCCTGTCCTGATTCTATTAAACTATTGGCTGTATTGCCATAGCTTCCAACGCCAGATACACCAGGCACCGGCACCCAATTATTTACCGAACTAAAAGTTACATAAGCTCCCAATGATGGTGGCTGGTTAAGTAATTTCGGATCCCATGCATAAAACTTATCGTCGATTCCTGAACCTTTTGCAATTGTGGTAAAGTCTATCGTTGATGCATAGATGTTTCCAATTAAACCAAATTCGCCTGCCGGAACACTGATTGCTGTTTGTGTACCCTGGTAAAGTGAACCGGTAGAACGCAATGTAGTTGCTGTTGTCGGAGCAGCAGTTGAAGCGGGATCCTGTGAGCGGTCTCCGCGGATATATAAGAAATAACCGGAGTTTGTTGCAATTGGATCATAAGTGCTCGGTACTTCATTCCATGTATTTGCACTTTGACCGTAAGTAAGGATTGAACTCTTTATCTGCTGCGCATCAAAACCATCTGCTGCCCAATTGCTGTTGTTTGTACTCGCTGTTATAATTGTACCATAGCCAGGTACTGTATTCGTTTCTCCTGTTTGACCTTCCTGCCATGCTGCATTAATAGTTTGTCCGGATGTAGGTACTGATAATAATCTCCATGCCCTTTCACTGTTTGCAGGTATATATCTTTCTACAACAACATTGCCGCTGATTGTTCCTGCTGAATTTGCTACCTGAGCAGTACCGTTAGCATCTGATTTTATAGTAAGATTTCCTTGCGTTTTCAAAATTGAACCTGCATTAACTGTAACAGTTCCTGCAGCACTTCCGGCAGTGATATCCAAATGGGTACCTAAAGTATCATCTGAATTTCCATTGCATAAAAGGGTTTGAAGAATTTGTGAGCCACTTGTAAAATTAAAAGTACCGCCACCGGCAGATGTTCCGCCAATTGTTAAACCAGATGTAGAAGAACCGGTGAAACTACCGCTTGCATTAGTTGCTGATAAAGGTGCATTCAGGTTAAGTGTTAATGTTTGCCCGTTCAGGTTTACAGTAGATAAACCTAAAAGTGCAAGCGAACTATCAATAGCTACATTTGTTCCGCAGATAATTGAGTTGTTGCTGTTAACTGTCAATACTGATTTGTTCGACATGATAAAATCAGAATTCAATTGCAAAGAGTTTGTAGTTGTTCCATCTCCAACATACCATGAAACTTTATTTGAATTGATACCGCCTGCTGTAGATGAAAATGTTTGTATGCCGGAAGGTTTATTAAAATTAACCTGTGCCAAAGCCGTGCTGCCACCTGTTCTTACTACCGTGCCTGTACCACTTACTGAAAAATTGCCTGCAATATTTACTACAACGTTGCCTGCGTCAGAAGCTAATGTAGTTGTGTCTCCATCCAGGTCTAATGTACCACCGGTAATATTTACATTTCCGCCAATATTAAGTATTGGGAAAGTTGTAGAGTTGGCAGTACCAACATAACCTCCTGAAATATCTAGATCGCCACCAATTGTAATAACAGGCAATGTTTGGCTTTTTACAAAATAAAATGTAGCAGATGTTCCGGTTTTAATAACAGTAAATGTTCCGTTGATAGTAGTAATATGTGCTGATTGTCCCCATTTGCCGGTAAGCGTTGTACCTACATTTAATGTAAGGTTTCCATAAGTGGTAGCAGGTAATTGATTAGGGCCGCTTCCACCATTCTGTCCCCATTTTGTTATAACAACGTTACTTGAATTTCCTAAAGAAATAGATGAGCTTCCGGGAAAATCTGTAGTAGCTCCAAGAGCAATGCTTCCTGTTGCATCATGATTATAAGTGCCTCCGTTGTTAACATTAAAGTTTGCGATTGAAACTGCCAATGCATTGCCAGCACTGTTTGTAAATACAGCTCCATTGTCAACAGTTAATGTAGTTGATGTAAATAAACCGGTAGTAGTTAATGCACTTCCTAAATCAAGTGTACCATTTAACACTGTTAAATCACTGCCACCTGCTGTTTGTACTTGTAAACTATTTGAATTGCTTGTAAGGTTTAATGTTCCATTGATGGTAAGAGAACTGATACTTGTATCGCTTTCATCAAGCGCAACAGTATTGCCATTTGAAATTACAATAATATCAGCCCCGCCTTGCGGAATATTGCCACCCTGCCATGTAGCGCTGCTGCTCCAGTTGCCTGAAGCAATAGAAGTGTAAGTAGCTTGTGCCGCTCCGTTAACTGTAAATACCGGTGGAGTAGGTACGTTAGTACCACTTGTATTTCCGCCAGTGAATGTAATGTTCTCTGATTTAAAGCCACCTGATAACGGAGAAAAACGTACATAAATAGTTGTAGCTGCTAATGTTGCTGAAGTATATGGAATATTAAAGCTCGATGCCCATGAAACGCCATCTGCTGAAACCTGGAAATCTGTTGGAGCGTTTACTGTTATATTTGAAGGAAAACTTTTAAGGTTAGTACCATTTAATGTAAATGATTGTACTGTAGTACTGTTTGTACCAACAGCCTGCTCGGCAAACGTAAGCGATGTAGGAGTTGAAGTAGCTAAAACAGGAGTAGTAATTGCAGCCGGAACTAATTCCCCCTGGCTGCCGGTAGTAATTAATATAGCAGGATATAAAACGCCTGCTTTATTAAAAAATATTTGTGATAACTGTGCTGTTGTCAGACTGGCGCTTGTTGCATCAGGAAAAAATATCTGGCCGCCATCTCCTGTTGTGCCATTGTATATGCCGCCGGCATTAACCCAACCATTAATCGTAACAGTTCCTGATCCCCATGAAAGGCCTCCGCTTGCAGCAAAGGTTAATGAGTGTGAACCTGTACCTAATGTTATAATAGAATTGTTATTAGTTTCATTTAGAGTACCTAAATTTTGGCTAAACCCTGTTGTTGCTCCGGAACTAAATGTACCTCCGTCTAATGTAAGTGGGAGAGAGCCACCTGAGCCGATTGCATTGCCTTTTCCCATTTGAAGAGTTCCGCCTGATATTTTAAGGCCGCCTGTAAAAGTATTTACAGCAGTTAAAGTAAGCGTACCGGCGCCTGGTGCGAGGGTAAGTGCAATATTGTTAGTACCTGTAATTGTAGTGCTTCCAACTGAAATATTATTTGCACCAATTGTTGTAGCAAAAGTTGCATTCGCATTACTTGTTCCGCCGCCACTGATTGTAATTGTATCTACCGAAGCCCCTGAATTGGTTATTCCTTTAGATGTAGATACAGCGCCATTTGTTTCAATAGAACCAACTTTAAGATTATGTCCGTTTAAATCAAACAAACCATATACTCCTGTTCCATCTCCAAAAACAAATTGATTTGATTGTGGTAAACAATTATCAATACCACATTGAAAATAACCGCTGCTTGAATTAAAAATAGTTTGGCCTTTGTAAGTATTCGCATTGCTCGAAAACATACAAGTTCCCGAACCTTGTGGCCCACCGGATCCGGTGGCCGGAGTATTACCTAAAGAAACATTGGATGTACCTGAGCCTCCTTCAATAATAGCACCTCTATAGTTAAGAAGAAATGCCGGGGGTGTAGGTACTGATGTTGTGCCAGGTTTAGTACCACCAAAAGAAATATAATAAGCAGAAATATTATCAGGGTTGAGTTTGATAGTATTAAAAATTGTATCAGCACCACTGGTGCCTCCTTGTTCACCACTAACATTCGATATAGTCAGGTTATTTGGATGTACTGTAATTGGCCCGGCATTACCGGATGTTCCAAACGCATTTAAATTATTTCCATTTATTCTTGAAATACCTGTACTGACAGTAATACCTCCACTGAAATTTGTAAGCGCAAAAGGGTTACCGGCAGCAGCAGTTACGGGACCGAAGTTTATAGTGGCGCTTTTAGTTGTGCCGCTTATGATAGTTACTATGCCACTCGCAGACAAGGGGCCATCAAACTCAGTTGTATTAGCTGTTGTACCTGACCCGATTGTTATTGTTGGGATGCCCGTTAACGTTAGTAAGCTGGTTCCTGAAAGGATGTAGCCCGTTTGCGTAAATGTTAAGCCTGTTGCTGATGGAGCAGTAGGCGCAACCGTTACTGTGCCAGCCGTTCCCTGAAATGTTGCCAGCCCGCTTGTCCATATATTGGTATACGATGGAGTTGCGCTGGTATTACTCCAATTTGCATTAGTAGTGTTCCATGTACCGGTTCCTGTCCAAAATTGTTGTGCCAGTCCTTTTTGTACAATAAGTAAAGACAAGCCGATAAGTAAAAAATAAAATTTTTTCACGTGTGTAGTATTAAAATGAATAAAAATTAGTTATTAAAAAATTTAAGCCCGAAGGATATAAAAATTAGTTCCGGAGATTTTAGAGGGTAGCGAAAGAGGAGCAAAAGTATTGGGGCATTGTTATGGAAATATGAACTAAATGTTACCAAATACTAACGGAGAAGAAACTTATTAACAAAAAGCAATAGATAATTAATTATTATCTTTTACAGTGAGGCTGTTGATTATTATACCAACAGGAAAGGAAGGATTTTGATAGAGCTTTTGCGATTGTTGTTTTGCCAGTTACAAACTGGCTGCATTTTTTAGACACAACACATCCTTCGGAAGTTTGCATGAGATGGGGTTTTGTTATTATACTGTCAATATTAAAAATTATCAGGTTGTCCAATAAATTATTTCCATCCTTTATCTATTGGTTCCCACAATTCAACTTTATTGCCTTCTGCATCAAGAATATGAATAAATTTACCAAAATCAACAGTTTGCATAGTATCTACAATGGTTACGCCATTTTTTTTAAATTCCTTAATAAGTGCTTCCAGATTGTAAACCCTGTAATCTATCATAAAATCTTTTGATGAAGGTTCAAAGTATTTTGTACTGTCCGGAAAAGGTTGCCATTCTGTTTGTCCTTTCTTTGTACTATCATAGCCTTCATACCATTTAATGGTTGCACCACCCCATGGATTTGTTTCTAATCCAAGATTTTGTGAATACCATTCTGCCATTTTTTTCGGGTCTTTACATTTAAAAAAAATGCCGCCAATACCTGTCACTTTTTTCGTTGCTGTATTTTCTTTTGTAATAATTGTTTTAAATGCAAAACCCGAAATGAAAGATGCTGCAATAACTAAAATTATTAATGATGTCTTTTTCATTTTATTTAAATGTTTACGATGTTGAATTATGATTATCGCCAACGTTAGCGCATTGGCCTTGTGACGGAATTTGAAAAATGTAAGCCGGCAACCAATGCTAAATAAAAGTACAAAAGTTGAAGATAAGAAACCTGCCTGCCGGTATAGATTTTTTGTACGTAGCTCTTGTGCTGCTATTAAACATCGTTGTGAACTTGTTCTGTTATTCTTTTCTTTCACTGAAAGAAAAGAATAATCTCACTTATACTGCATCACCTTATTGAGCTTTTATCAAAGCGTAGACTGATTGTAGCGAATAAAGGGTTGCATCAATACTACTGTTAGCGGTAGTTGTTCTTATTTCTTCGTTAGTTTGTACCTCAAATGTGTTGTTAAGCCCGAAGGTATTACTTCTGCAATTTTAATATCATAAATGTCTTTGTCAATGCCGTCAAACAATCTGATACCACTACCTAAAAAAACAGGAGCAATGTGAATAAAAAATTCGTCCACAAGCCCTGCATTTAAAAATTGTTGAATAGTATTCGCACCGCCTTGTATTCTTATGTCTTTTCCTTTGGCTGATTGCGTTGCTTTTTCCAATGCACTTTGTATACCGTCATTAATAAAGTAAAAAGTTGTAGTACCCTTTTGAACCCGGGGTTCCCGTTTTTCGTGTGTAAGCACATAAACATCTGCTTCGTATAAATTTTCTGCCCAAACAACTTCGCCTTCCTCAAACATTCGTTTTCCCATAATGTAAGAACCTGTTCTTGCAAATACATCAATCAATTAATTTACTGTCTTCACCGTATTCTTCACCGCCTTCCATTTTGATGTGTTTCCAAAATGCTTTTTGTTTAAACATCCACTTGTGAATTTCTCCTGAAACACCGCCCATTGGATTGTCCGGACTTCTGTTATCGCCTGCGAAAAACCCATCAAGTGATATTGCTCCGTCAAAGATGATTTTGTTCATAATCTTTATTTATTTTTTGTTGTCCGTTGGTTTGATTGTTAGAACTATCGCTTTACAATTACAACTTCTGCAATGCATATTTATTACAAAGGGTACCGTTTGACAACCGGTGGGAAATCACAAGTGTAAATTTGGTTATTTGTTTGCTTCTCCTGAATAAAGGAATGCCACTTCCGAAAATAACAGGATGTACAATTAACCATATATTGTCAATGATATTGAGATTTAATAATTCGTGAACAATTGTTGGGCTGCCAAAAATTAAAATGTCTTTACCTTGTTGCTGTTTTATTTTGTTGATCTCCGGTAAAAGATTATCGCTTATAATGGTAATGTTCTTCAAATTGACATCAGACAAAGTTTTAGACAATACTATCTTAGACGCTGAATTGTACCAATCTGAATATTTGATTTCATTTTTTGTTGCTCCAGGTTTGTTTGCTGCCGGCCAGTTGGATTCCAGAAGTTCATAGGAAATCCGTCCAAACATTGCAGCATCAGCGGTGTCTGTAATACTACATACAAACTCCAGATTTTCTTCACCTCCTATAAAATTGTCAAATTCGCCATTTGTACCGGCAACAAATCCGTCCAGAGAAGTCTGTGCAATTAAATTCAACTTTCTCATACCTGTTCTTAGTTATTGTTTGAAAAACGTAAGCCGATAACCAATGCTGAATAAAATTACAAAAGATGAAGATAAGAACCGCAGCTAAATTAATAACGTCCAGCCCGAACAAAAGATGATAGATAGCTGAAGCCGAAGTTCATTAATCTGTCCGCCGACATAACGCCAATGCTATGTTAGCTGCAGTTTTTGTCAGATTGTAACTACCAAACGCTTTCCGTCTGGTGCTTTCATTTCCCACAGTTTTTCAATGTCAGTTAGATTAACGCTTTCAGTCTCAACTTTAAGTTTATTGTCAGTCGTAAGTTGAAACATTTCTGGAAGTATTTCAGAGAATAATAATTTCATTTCATCCTTTGTCCAACTGCCCAAACCTGAACCTGATAATTGAAGGTCAACACTTCTTAAATTTTCTGCCGATAATTGAATTTTGTCGCCTGTTATCGAACCAATTGAAACAAACCTTGTCTTGTGTGTGAATGAGCCATTACCTTTTAAAGATGTAAGTATAAGCTCTGCAGTGTGTCCCCATAAATAATCTATAATGATGTCAATTGGGGTAGTGTTATGGATTTGTTTTAATTGCTCAATAAAGGTTTCATCATTTTGTTCAGTTGAAACAATTTCATCAGCACCTAATGAAATTAACGATTGTAACGTTTTTTGATTTCTACCTGTAACTATTACTTTTTTTGCTCCGTAATGTTTTGCAATTTGAACGGCAATTTTACCTGTAAAGCCTGTCGCTCCATTTATTAAAATAGTTTCGCCCGTTTTAATTCCTGCTCTAAAACGTAGTGCCATTGCAGAACCTGCAACTGCATTGGGTAACGCAGCAGCAACAATATCATTAATGCCGTTTGGTAATTTAACCATTTTTCTTTTGTCAACTACTGCTTTTTCGGCAATTATTCCACTAACGCCAAAAGCAAAAACTCTTGTGCCGTCTGCAAGCACACCTACGCCATCGCCACCAATTACAGTTGCACTTTGTTTGTTTTCTGTTGCAGAATAATGTTTGCCACTTGCCCTGCCTTTGTCAAAATGTTTTATGGCTGCTGCTTTTACAGAAATCAAAATCTCGCCTTCGTTATTTACAACTGGCTCTGGAAAATCTGTGTATTGTGGCATTTCGCCTCTTTGATAAACTACTGCTGCTTTCATTTTATTTTTTTATAATGCAAAATTATTCAGCAACTAATTCACAGACGATAACATTTGTTATTAAATGTTATTGCTTTTGCTTTGTCAGCTTATTTTTTATTCTGCTAAGGTGAACACTTGTAATGCCTAAATAGGATGCAATGTAATGCTGGGGAATGCGTTGAACAATTTGTGGCTTTTCTTTTAGCAAATTAATATAGCGTTGTGCAGGGGTGTCTTTTATGAACGAAAAGAATTGTTTCATATAGTCAAATGTCCGTTCAAATATTGCATTGATAAACATCGCCTTCTTTTAAAAGCGTTGTCTTTGTAGCAACTTGAATACGTTTGAAACAACTGACATAGTCGCCCCATTGCTTTTCGTCAAGCGGAAATTTATTTTTAAACTGGTCAAACATTAGTTGTTGTCATTGTGAACGTGATCTGTAAAATTGCCGCTAACGTTGAAGCATTGGCGATGGCATGGCATTTGAAATTCGTCAGCCGACAACCGAAGCCAAATTGAAAAACTGAAGTTGAAGATAACAACTAAAAGCTAAATTATTAACGTCAGGTTGGAACTAAAGATGATAGCGAGCTACAGCTGATGATTACAATGTCCAGCCCTGCTATTGCCAATGCAATGTTGGCGGTTCGTGCTTCTTTTCAAGGTCGAAGAAGTTTGAATTAAACAGTGGCTAATTTTTTGTTGTTAGCACTCTTTGTCTTGCGAAGCTTTTGTCTTGCAATTTTTTCTTTGTCAGCTTTGATAAATTCACTGATGGCTTTTCTTTCTTTGTCTGTCAAAGGCTTTCCGTTAATAATAAAATCAACGCCGTTTGGTTCTTTAATGTGTCCCATTTTTATATGCTTTTAAAATATTTATCAATAAGTTTATTTGCGGCAATTGTATTTATAATCATTAAGTGTCCGCCAAAACGATATGCGTCCAAAGTCTTAATGTAATGGTCAATGAGTTTGGTTTTCGCGGTGAAAGAAATATAACCATCAAAACCGTGTTGAAAAGAAACTTTGCAAGCATATGCAACTAAATTTCCAGCAACTCCTTCATATAATTTATTTCTCCCTCTGTTAAAAGGAGCGCTTTCCAATAAGTCCATGTAAATATGGTTTGGCTCAATCGTAAAACTTAAAATGCCTTGAATAATGTTAGGGTTATTACTGATTGTCAGTTTATAAACCTCTCTCGTATTGTCATCAAGTTCTTTTTTCCAATTAAATGCCCAACCATTTTTCTTTGTAATCTGCTTTAGGTCTGTTTTCGTCAAACGACTAACTTCTGTTGGGAAACTGTCGCCTGAAACAGTGTTTTGGATTGAGTTTGTTAACTTGTCAATCTCGAAATCAAGGTAATTTATCTTCTGTTTTTTCACGCTGTAATTTACGAAAAACTCTCAATAGATAAGCGATTATAAATGAACCGTCTTAAAATAAACTCGCTTGTAAAGAATGGCTTCTTTAATTAGTTTCTGTTTTTTGTTTAAACTCGAATTGCCAGTTTTTATTTCCAAAAAGTCAATAGAAATATCTTCTTTAGCATCAATATTTGTAAATGAAATAAGGTCAATAGGGCTTCCGATAAAAACCATTTCGTCAGGATTAAAAATATTTGGCAACATAAATGGAGCAAAGTGCTCTATAATTTTGCCTTTTGAAACACTGGCACTTCTTTTAATTGCATCTTCAATTAAATACTCTTTTCTTATCGATATTTTTTCAGTTAGTTTTATCGCTGTCGCTCTGTCAATTTCTTTCTTTACTATTTCGATTTTATCAATAAACTGTTTTTCTTTTTCAATTTCAAGAACTCTGTTATATACTTTAGAAGAAATATCCTTTCTTATAATTATTATCAGAATTAACGCAATGACATTGGCAATTATTAAAACAATAAGAAGGTTAGTTGGTTGTTCAGGCATTTATAAATTTATTTCTTGAAATGAAACATTGCCATTTTTAATTGCATTTGCCACTTTATTCTTAAAGGTATGTTTGGGTACTATGCCTTTTCTTCTGACGTCAACGAAATATATATTTACAAGTTGTTCATCGGCGGCACCATCAAAAATTATTAAGTCTATAAATCTACCTGTGAATTTTATGTCTTTGGGGTTGAATGCAAAATGGTTTTTCATTATGCTCAACTCATTAGAAATATTGTCGAGAATATGGGAACTTATTTTTTGTATGGCAGTTCTTCTTATGTCGAATTCATTATCGCTTAGCCATTCTTTAAATCTCAAATCAAGAAGCTGTTCTTGTGTTCTTTGATATTCTCGTTCTGTATATTTTAACCTGTTTTCTAATACAGAATTTATTTCCTTCTCAATTGTAGATGTCCTGTTTACAACATTTGTAATTAAATAAATTAAAAATAACAAAAGAAGTATTGATAGAAAATAAATCATGAATTAGTCTGTCGAATTTTAGGGAGTGTCAAATAGCATGACCGCCAACGTTTTCGCATTGGCGATGTGGCGAAATTTGAAAAACGTCAGCCGACAACCAATGCTGAATAAAATTACAAAAGATGAAGATAAGGACCGCAGCTAAATTAATAACGTCCAGCCTGAACAAAAGATGATAGATAGCTGAAGCCGAGGTTTATTAATCTGTCCGCCGCCATAACGCCAATGCTATGTTGGCTGCTGCTTTTTTAAATTACGGACTTTCCTTTTATTCAGTTGTCCTAAAAAAATAAATAAAGGAATGGCAATTATCGAGAGAATAATAATCCCATTTGTATTCCTTTTCGTTTGTGAAACATTAAATATTGTCTGTCCATTTAATGCCATTTGAAAAATATCATTTCTATAACCCATTCCTAAAGGAACTAACCATTTGGGTCTTATGTAAATTTCTGCTGTGTCACCTCTATGAATTCGCCCTCGAAACCGGTCGTATTTATAAATATCCATGAATCGAAAATATTCTGTCGTGTCATTTAAGAATATTCTTAATTCATGGTCTTTGCGATTGCTTTTGGGTCTATAAGTCGCCACTTCAATTGTTGTGTCAATTGTCCCAGAAATTTTAATAAGTCTCTCAGTTGTCAGATGGGATTGTATAATTTGTCCAATCAAAACCCAGCTAAATCCCAAAACAGCTAAATAGCTAATGTATTGTCCAAATATTGCTCTTGTCATTTAGTGAAGTGGTTCTGTAAAGTAGCAGCCAACGTTTCGCATTGGCGATGTGGCGGAATTTGAAAAACGTCAGCCGACAACCAATGCTGAATAAAATTACAAAAGATGAAGATAAGAACCGCAGTCAAAATAATAACGTCCAGCCCGAACAAAAGATGATAGATAGCTGAAGCTGAAGTTTATTAATCTGTCCGCCGACATAACGCCAATGCAATGTTGGCTGCAGTTTTATAAATACATTTTAAGAATGCTTCCTATTTCTGTCAAATAAACACTGGCTTTCCCGCCTCTAACGACATACTTGTCTGTCATTTTCCAATCGTCTTGGTCTTCAACAGTTACAGGGTCAATTGATGAAGAAAATAGTCCTGCATTTACTAAACGATGCTGAAAATCTGAAAGAGGGTCGTCATTCCACGTTTCAACTTTTTGAAGAGTTTCAATGTTTTCACTTAAAAAGAATTCTAAATCCTCAAAAAAAATTTTGTCAATTATTGTCGCACCTCTTAGAAATTCTGAATAAGAAATTGAACCATTTAAAAAAGCATGAAATAATTTACCGACCTTCTCTGCACTTTTATGGTCTTCACATTTGTCAATTATATAAATTAGCTTTTCACCTACTTTTATTTTGTATTTGTCCGATGAATCTATTTGAACAATCATTTCCTCTCGCTTATTTTTAGGAATTGAATTCAGGTTTATTAAGAAATAAATCAATTTTTTAATAAAGAGTCTATCTTTTAGATTCATCGCAGATTTTGCTAAGCCGACAATCGTCCCAAATATTGGAATGTCTCTTCCAATTCCTTCACTTAAAAAAGAATCAGTTATTGTTTCTGCAAGGTCAATAGTAACATTCTGTAAGTCTGTGTCTTTAATTGTCAGCTCTAAAGAGTTTGATAAGTTATTAAGTTCATTCATAGTCTCGATGATGGGGTCAAAAATTGCAGCCAACACAAATATATATGATATTAAACGCACTTTCAACCAATTTTTCATTATTGAAAATGAATACTTTAGTGTTATACATTTTGTATTGTCGTTAGTACAATCCGTTTTACCAATCTATTTCATTATTCTTCATTAAATCGTCTAAAGGGCTAATAATATTTACCAGGCTTTGCTTGCTTACATGCAAATACCGTTCTGTTGTTTTTATATCAAAATGACCCAGCAGGTCTTTTATATAACGTATATCTGTTCCCTTATCCAGTAAATGAGTAGCAAAGCTGTGGCGCAAACTGTGTATGCCTACTTCCTTTTTTATTCCTGCTTTATGTTTCGCGTTGGAAAATATTTGTTGCACCGTTCTTATGGGGTAAGCAGCCATTGTTTGTTCCGATTCAAACAGGTATATTTTGGGGCGGGGTTTATATCCGGCAATATATTTTCTTAGTATGTCAAGTAATATCGGGCTTAGGTTTACATACCTGTCTTTTTTCCCTTTTGCACGTTCTATAAAAATCTGCATGCGCTGGCTATCAATATGGCTTATTTTTAAGTTTACTATTTCGCTTACTCTTAGCCCTGCACTATATGCCGTAAACAGCATGGCTTTGTGTTTTTTATTGCTGAGTGCATTAAATAAATTTCTTAGTTCATCTTCATTTAAAAGTTTGGGTAATAGCAATGGCTTCTTTGGGCGGGGTATGTCAATAAACATTTTTTGCCGGTGTAGTACCTGCTCGTAATAAAATTTCAATGCATTCATGCGGCTATGTATGGTGTTTTCCTGTAAATGCAATGTATTAATACAGTATAAAATGTATCGCTGAATGTGTTTTGTTTCCAGGTTTGCTGCGGGTATTTGCTTAAGCGCCTGCAAAAAAGCCCTGAACTCGTTGCAATATGTTTTTATAGTGCCGGGGCTGTATGCCTTTAATAAAAGGATGGTTTTATAATTGGTAAATGCAGCAATGTTTTCTTCGCACAATGAGTTGGTAAAATTTATAACCGGTTTATTTTCATTTATTTTTTTTGTAGCAGGTAGCAGCGCCTTTCGTTGATGCAGGTAACTTTTTAATTCACTGGTTTGTAAAACAGCTTTATCATTTAAGGCTTTTACAATATGCTCATAGTATTCTTTATTGCACGGTACATACCAGCAATTAGTTGTTTTACTCCATTTTACTTTTGGTAGCTTTTTTATAATATCATTCAGGGCAATATTATGTTTAAAATAAATACCAATACATTCTTCTGTGCGGTGATAAAACGCTTTTAGGGTAACAGTTTCCATACTTAAATATAAAAATTGTTTGGTAATTTTATTAATAGCAGCTTCAATAAAAGTTCAACAGCGGTATACCGTACAAGTGAGGTTATTTATTTCTTTCACTGAAAGAAATAAATAACAGAACAAATTCACAACAATGCCGATAGCACCCCAAAAACTTGTCACAAAAAAAACATGTTTTAACCATTTTTAATTCTGGTTAGTTTATCTTCTTTTGTAACGCCATTTAAGCCTTCTCCAGCCTTTACCCAATCCTCAGCCAGTTATTTAATTTATTGTAAACCAGTTTTTTATGTTTCGGTTAGCGCACTACGGCTATTGGTACTTAACTACGCTCGCCCCATAGGCAACTACCAGCAATCGGAAGAGTGTGCAGGTTGTATGGAAGAGCTCTTCCGGCCATCCGTAGTGCATGCAGGTGGGTTGGTAGTGCTCTTCCGGCAACCGGAAGGCAACGACCAAAGCACGGAAGTGCCCAACCAACCACCGGTAACGCATGCAGCAAGCGTGGAAGAGCCCGACCAACTACTGCGCACTGTCGCCGGCGCTTTGGAAGTACGCTACGCAACGCCGGTAGCTGAGATAAAATGGTTGGGAGGCAATGCCCGGTTTTTATTTACAATGGTTCAATAGCAACTGGCTGGTTACGCTGTAATTTTTTTTATTAATAATTAAAACGTACAATTTATGTCAAAACAGTATTTCCTGCCCCGCGCAGAGATGGACAAATTAAACTGGCTGAAAAATTTTTCTGCCAAGCTGAGCACCTATGCAGCCAAATACAATATTGCCGCTGCAGACGTGGCCGATGTACAGGCCGGTACAGTCTTTTACAGTTATTGGTTTGATTACCGTAACCAGTTTAATGAGTACTTAAGCAAACTAACAGAGTACAAAAATGAATTGATGAATGGTATTGCCGCAGGCGCTTCTGCCAGCGTTCAACCAACAGTGCCGGTGATAGCTGCGGCACCCGCCGCTGTGCAGCCTGGTATTTTTAAAAGGGCGTTAGCCATTGCCAATACGATTAAAACCAAAAGCACTTATACCATTGCCGATGGCAACGACCTGGGCATTGAAGGCGCGCAGGTAATTATAGACCTTCAACAAATGAAACCGGTAATTAAACTGCAATTAATAGCAGGCGGCAAGCCGGAAGTAGTATGGTCGAAACAAGGCATGGATGGTATTGAAATTTATGTAGACAGGGCAACCGGCACTTTCGCGCTGCTGGCATTTGATACGCACCCTGATTATACGGATACTGCTGCATTGCCCGCAACTGGCACCAGCGCGGTATGGAGGTACAAAGCTATTTACCGTCATGGCGATGTTGAAGTGGGTTTATGGAGCGATGTGGTGAGCATAACGGTTACGGGTGTGTGATTTTATTGTAAAAATTTATTATCAAAAGAAGAGGTTGTTTCGTTTTCCGGAACAACCTCTTCTTTTTTATTTTATTCCATAAATATAAACATACGCGAAGATTGTTTTGTGGATAATATTCCCGAAAAACGCTTATTGTTAATTATGCCTTTACAATTTGGTAACACTGCACAGGCACCTTTGCAAAAATTGCCCCCCTGAGCTTTTATAATTTATTACTATTTATCATTAATGAAAAAGATTTACTTATTTTTTCTTACCTGTATTCTTTTTTTTGCAGCGGTGCAAAAAAGTTTAGCGCAGTTTACTTCGGGCAATTTAGCTGTAGAGCGTTTGGTATCTACAAGCTCTAACGCGGCACCGGTTTTTATGGATCAATATACTCCTGTCGCTCCTTTAGGTATTGTGGGTACTGCTTCAGCCTTTCCATCGGGCAGCCCGGCCCCATCATCAGCTCCCTTTAATCTGGTTGAAAGTGGAAGTGCAAGTTCGGATGGCTATATTAATCTTTCTACTACTGCTTCTTTTCTTTGTATCCCGGGTTATAATGGTGTTAATAATGAAAGTGGAGTAGTGAGTAATTCTGATCTCGCAACTATCGGGCTAATGAGTACCACAAGAATTGATTCTACTCCCGGCGCTGGTACTACCGGCCTTGAAACTAATAATTACAGGAGCCTTGCATCCGATGGAACTCATTTCTGGTTATCAGGAGCAAAAGGGTTATTTTATGCAGGCAGTTCAACTGCTGCAGGAGCTGCTGTAACAACTTTAAAAACATATACTATAGCAATATTTGGAGGCAATTTATATGTGTGTGATCAAAAGCAGGTATATGGCTCTAAAGTAGGTATTTATGGGTTTACGGGGCTGCCCACGGGAACCAGTACTGCAACTGCGATAATTACGAGCGCCACTAACAGTAATGTAAATACCCCTAATGATTTTTCATTTACCCCCTTTGGAGATACCTGTTATATAGCAGATGGCGCTAATGGTATTTTAAAATTCACTAAAAGCGGCACAACATGGACTTACAATTCTAATATTTCAACAGGCGCTGCAAGGTCAATGGTTGTCGATTATTCAGGTACAAACCCTGTTATATATTTTACTACAACTTCATCTTCCGGCAATAGTATTCTTAAACTTACAGATGTGGGTACAAATCCTGCAACCAGTACAGTAGCGACAGCATCTGGCTCTAATGTATTTTATGGTTTGGCATTTACACCAACTGCAATTACCGGACAGCCTGTTAATCTTACAGCCTGTAGCGCATCTCCTGCTACTTTCTCTGTAACTATGAATGCCTGTAATGCAAACAGCAATTATAACTATCAGTGGCAATCAAGCCCTAACGGAACAACCTGGACCAATATTACTATTGGCGGAGCATATAGTGCACCTTCATCGGCAGGTACCGGTAGTACGGGCACTAACATAAGTACGTTAACCATTACCCCGTCGTCGTCAGCCACCAGTGGTATGAAATACCGGTGTGTAGTTACATATATGGGTATGTATGTCCTTACTTCAACTGCGGCTACACTTACAGTAACACCATCGCCAACATTATCATCTGCTTCACAGGCATCTACAGTTTGTATTGGAAATGGTGCAATAATAAATTTATCAGGATTATTGGATAACAGTACTTCAACTATTGATTACACTATTAACGGTGTGGCACAAACGCCAATAACAGGAATAACAAGTAACGGAACAGGTAATGCAAGTTTTACATCCGCTAACCTTTCTGCAGGTAATAATGGGCAGGCTTTGCAGGTAACAGGCATAATCCTTACTTCAACATCAGGCTGCTCACAAACATTTACACAAAATGTTACATTATCAGTAAATCAATCTGTTACCTGGTTAGGTACGGCATCCGCAGATGGGACAGATTGGAATAATGCTGCAAACTGGTGTGGAGGTATTCCTAATAAAACAGTAAATGTAGTGATACCTACAGGTGCACCTGATTACCCCAATTTGAATATGGGCAATGGAGGTACCAACAACATTACGATACAATCAGGTGCATCAGTTATAATAAGCGGTACAGGCGTTCTTTCCATAGCTGGTAGTATAACTAATAGCGGAACTCTTAATACTACAGCGGGCAGCCTTCAGCTGGATGGGTCATCGGCACAGGTGCTTGATGGCAGTTGGTTTGTAAATAAAACCATTTATAATTTAATTGACAGCAATGTATCCGTATCGTTATCTGCTACGGTTTCGGATACGCTAAAAGTCAGCGGGGTATTTTCTTTTGGGAATATAAATAATGCCACATTTACCACTAATAACAACCTAACGCTAACTTCCACTTCTGTAAATACGGCCAGTGTGGCGGATATTACCAACGGAGTAACTAATACAGGCAATACGATCAGCGGGGATGTAACTGTAGAGCGTTATTATCCATCGCACCGTTCATGGCGTTTGGTAACAGCGCCGGTAAGTAAGGCTACACTACCATCGCCGCCAACTATTAATGCGTCCTGGCAGGAAGGGTCAATCAATTCATCAAATACCCTTGGCGGTATTGTAAACCCCCACCCTGGTTATGGTACGCTGATAACGGGCCCTTATAGCGGTACAGCCGGTGCAGCTTTTGGTTTTGATCCTGGTTCTACGAGTAACCCTTCGATATATTATTTTTCGGGCAGCAGCTGGTTAGCGCCCGCCAATACGAATAGCAACCCGATTACTAAATATCCGGGCTACCTGTTATTTGTGCGTGGCAGCCGTCAGTATATTATTACCAATCAATATAACCCATCAGATTCAGCCAATCTTCGGGTTACGGGGGCACTGAATATGGGAACGCAGCCTGCGATCAGCGGCAGTGGATTTGCTGTTATAGGCAACCCTTATGCTTCTACAATTTATTTTGACGGTCTTCAGAGCAGAGGAACCGGAGTGCCTATTTATTATTATGCATACGACCCGCTGATAGCCCAGACCGGCCCTGGTACAGGCGTAGGAGGCTGGATTAATTATTTTAAGACAGGTCCGCACACTTATACGGCAGTTCCTGACCCCAGTGACCCAACTGATACGTTGTTTACTTCTACCACCAGTAGTACTTATGTGCATCCTGTGAACCATGATGGTGGGATTGAGTCAGGGCAAGCGATTATGGTAAATTTTCAGGGAGCCGGCAGCCTGAATGTAGAAGAAACAGATAAAACTGTGGGTAATGATGATTATGCTTTCCGTCCTGCATCAATGCCGCTGGCGGATACCGTGGTTGAATCATTCCGTGCCAACCTGTTTGGATATAACACGGATGGCAGTATTTCGCTGTCGGATGGTACACTTGATTTGTTTGGCCCCCAATATTCCGATACCGTCAATTTACTGGAAGATGTGCTTAAGTTAGGCAACCCTGACGAAAGCCTTGCGTTGCTGCGGGATGGTTACCGTCTTGCCATAGAAACGCGTCTTCCGGTTGTAATAACCGATACTATTTTTTATGATATGAGCCGCATGGAGCAGCGTAATTATGTATTGGAGTTTGAGGCACAAAATATGGCTCAGCCGGGTTTACAGGGAATTCTGGTAGATAATTATCTGGGGACGCGAACACCGGTGAACCTTAATGGCATTACCAATATTCCTTTCACGGTAGATGGCAATGCGGCATCAGGAGATTCCACGCGTTTCAAGGTTGTTTTTGCACCTGTGCAGGGCAGTCCGTTGCCGGTAACGTTTACCAGTGTAAGTGCACAACAGCAGGGCAGTGTTGTAAATGTAAAATGGAGTGTAGTGAACCAGCTAAACATTAAAGAATATGAAGTAGAAAAATCAACTGACGGGGTAAGCTTCGGTGTTGTGGGCACAGCAGCAGCTACGGGTAATAGTCAGTCATCAGTTAGTTATAACTGGCCGGATGCCAATGCAGTTGCGGGAACAAATTATTATCGTATTATAAGCATAGGAAACGATGGAACAGTATCCTACAGTCAGACAGTGCAGGTAGAAATAGGAGCAGGTACACCATCAATAACGGTATATCCCAACCCTGTTCAGGACGGAGTCATAGGCTTGCAGTTTAGCAATATGCCAGCAGGTAAATACAATATCCGTTTGCTTGATGCGATAGGTCAGGTAATGATTGAACAGGAAATAACACTTGCAGCCGGAAGTTCATCGCAACAAATTAAGTTTGACCCTGCTATGGCGAAAGGTGTGTATCATCTGGAAGTGACCGGACCGGATAATTATGTGAATACTTTGAAGGTGATTTATTGAGTATGATTTTGCTCTCAAGCAGTATTAATCGGATATAAAATTAAGTACACTTATATAATTCTCCTGCCCGATATCTCATTTTTATATTCATTCTCCACTTATCCCGAATATCTACCGTTCAATATAAAACAATGTACTATGCAAAACAAAGTACTGTATTTTGCGTCATATTTATTCAAACTCTTAATTAAAAGTGATGAAAATAAAATTGACAATGGCAATATTGAGCCTGGGAATGGGTTTACGTCTTTCTGCTCAAACAACTTCAATTACCGGATTGGTAAAAGACAATAATAACAATCCGCTTCAATCAGTTACAGTATCACTTTTAAAAACGGCAGACAGCAGTTTAGTAAAAGCAGATATAACCGGTAAAGCCGGCTCTTTTGAAATAACATCTGTAAGCGGGGGCAGTTTTTTATTGTCGTATAGTATCGTTGGTTTTGAAAATAAATATTCAGCTGTTTTTACTGTTGATTCAGGCAAAAACTTTACTACGCCTGCCATCACATTACAACCTTCTTCTAATAAGTTACAAAATGTAACGGTCGTAGCGCGCAAACCAATGATTGAGATAAAGGCGGATAAACTGGTTTTTAATGTTGAGAACAGTATTAACGCAACCGGAAGTAATGCATTGGAATTATTGCAAAAAAGCCCGGGAGTGCAGGTAGATAATAATGATAATATCAGCATGAAAGGAAAATCAGGAGTAAAAATTTATATCGATGGAAAGATGACGCAATTGGATACTAAAAGCCTGGCGGAATACTTAAGAAGCATTAATAGTAATGATATAGAATCCATTGAAATGATAAGTAATCCCGGCGCTAAATATGATGCAAGCGGCAATGCCGGAATTATTAATATCAAACTAAAAAAGAATAAAAAATTTGGCACTAACGGAGATGCAAGTATTGGCTACATACAAGGTATTACGCCAAAAGGAGACGGCTCTGTTAGTTTAAATTACCGTGATAAAAAAATAAATATCTTCAGCAACTTAAGTGGTAGCATAGGTAATTATCAAAATGACCTGGATATATATCGTATACAAAGCGATAGTATTTACAACCAACATACGGTTATGGTTAATCAGCGTAAAAGTGCCAATATTAAAGTGGGTGCCGATTATTTTATTGATAGCAAAAACACGATAGGCTTTTTGGTTAACTCTAATTTTTCACATGATGTTTTTTCTTCTGATGGCAACACTATTATTTCTTATCAGCCAACAGATCAGTACGTAAAAACATTGGATGCAACCAATTATATCCCGGGCAATAATACCAATGCTAATTTTAATATCAATTACAGATATGAAGATACAAGTGGCAAAACCATTGGGTTTGATGGAGATTATGGTTTATTCAGAAGCACAGGCAACAGTTATCAACCCAACTATTATGTGGATGCAGATAATAATTTGTTATACTCAATAATCACAGGCAATAGTACACCTACGGATATTAATATTTATACAGCTAAGTTAGATGTAGAACAAAAATTATGGAAAGGCACCTTTGGCTATGGTGCAAAATTTTCTTACGTAAAAACAAGCAACGTATTTGATTTCTATAATTATACTAATAACATACCCGTTAAAGATCTTACCCAAAGCAACAATTTTGTATACACTGAAAATGTAAATGCAGCTTATGCAAGTTATAACCGTACTTTTAATAAAAAGTGGAGTTTACAATCCGGCTTACGGATGGAACAAACAAATAGTGAAGGAGATTTAACCAATGCCGATGGTATTACGCAGCCTGATGATACTGTGAAAAGAAGTTACCTGGATTTTTTTCCGAGCGCAGCGATAAGTTATAACCTTAATGATAAAAATACTTTTGGGTTAACATATAGCAGAAGGATCGACCGACCTAATTACCAGGACTTAAATCCATTTGAAAATAAATTAGATCAATTAACATATCAAAAAGGAAATGCTTTTCTTCGTCCGCAATACACGGACAACATTGAGCTAAGTCACACGTTCAATTCAAAACTAATTACAACTATTGGCTATAGCCATGTAAAAGATTATGCTACACAGGTAACAGATACTACTAATGGAAATGCAACGTATGTTCAACAACAGAATATTGCAACACAACAAATTTTAACTTTCAATATAGGTTCTCCGGTTACTGTAAAAAAATGGTGGACAGGTTATGCGAACTTCTGGTATAATTATCAGTTTATAAAAGGCGCTTATAATAATATTGAAGTAAATATCCAGGCTCCATCTTATGGCGCTTATATGCAAAACTCATTTGCGTTGGGCAAAGATTATACAGCAGAAGCAAGTGGTTGGGTTAATGGCCCTGGTTTAGATGGTACCTGGCATGCAAAAGCATTTGGAGGCCTTGATCTGGGTATTCAAAAATTACTTTTTAAAAAGAAAGCAACTATTAAGTTAAGCGCAACAGATGTATTGCATACTATTGTTTATTACGGAAGCAGCAATTATGGAGGCACCAGCCTTAATATAAGGGACAGGTACGAAAACCAGACTATACGTTTAAACTTCAGCTACCGTTTTGGAAGCAGCCAGATAAAAGCTGCAAGGCAACACAAAACAGGCCTTGAAAGTGAAAGCAACAGAATTAAAAATTAACCACGAATTTAAGGTAACGATTAATTTACCTGAACAACCTGGTAAGCATCTTCGCCACCTTGTGAAACAGGTTCGTAGTAAGTACCATTATAAACATAATAGCTGTCGCCATTTATATCCTGTTCAACAGCGCCATCAGGAATGTCCGTTACAACTGCACCATAAGGAGCAACAACAACCTGGTAGCCCTGATCGGTAGCTATGTAAAAAGTACCTCCGTAATAATAAAAATAATCATCGCCTACCTGTACAGTTTCATATCCATCCGGCAAAGAGCTTACAACAGCGCCGATAGGAGCAGAGACAACAGAATAGCCATTAGATGAAGGCTCATAATAAACACCATCATCATAATAATACTGCTGGTTTGCAAGAGAAAACAAATAAGCATCTGCAGCTAAAGTTGCCGCAAAAAAACCAATCGGATGCCATGATGGCCCCCAATGATATGGATGGTATGGATGATAAGAATATGGCTGGTACGCCTGGTTACGGGAATGATATACGTTTACGTTTTCATGCACATTTACATTTCTGTTTGCATGTACATCTGCAGGATGTACTTGTACAACTGCCGGCCTTGTTGCAACAACGTGTTGTTGCTGCGGCTGAACATTATTACGGCTTAAATCATGGTTGCCGTTATTCCAGCTACCTCCGTTTATAGACCTGTTGTTTGCAGGAGCCGCGGCAGGTGGCCTGTTAAAAGTTGGTGCAGGACGGCTAACTGGTGGTGGTGCTGAAGCATGAAAAGC
>Ga0206833_1030_pt1 | contig 36938 bp, 25 predicted proteins | sample Alteio_BWOrgCont_32_FD_152891 | JGI IMG/M metagenome (GOLD analysis project Ga0206833, IMG submission 152891) | Enriched cells from forest soil in Barre Woods Harvard Forest LTER site, Petersham, Massachusetts, United States -... | ecosystem: Environmental > Terrestrial > Soil > Temperate forest >... | reverse complement strand
CACGCCCAATCGAATTTCCACCGAGCCGGCAGGCGTGAATTTGATGGCGTTACCCACCACGTTCAGAAGAACCTGCCGCAGCCGCCCCGGATCGCCCGTTACTCGATCCGGCACACGCGCCGCAATCGAGTGCGTCAACGCTAGCCGCTTCCGCGCTGCTTCCGGAGCGAGAACCTTGATGGTTTCCCTCACCAGCTTGTGCAGATCAAACGGGACTTGCTGGAGATCCACTTTCTCCGCTTCCATTTTGGAGAAGTCCAGCACGTCGTCCAGCAAGCGCAGCAACGATTCCGCGGAATTTCGCGCGGTTCCCAGAAGCTCACGCTGTTCCGGCGAGAGATCCGTATCGAGAGCCAATTCCGTGGTTCCGATGATGCCGTTCATCGGAGTGCGCAGCTCATGACTCATGTTCGCCAGGAAGCTGCTCTTGGCACGGTTGGCGGCTTCGGCCATCTGTGTGGCGAGTACCAACTGGCGGCGATCGTTCAACGCTTTCCAATATGCGCGATTCAGATGCTCGCCCTGGATCACGAAAAACACCATGTGAACGGTCATGATGAAGGCCAGCACGTAGCCCTGGTTGCCGCCCAGGTACAGGTCGGCCGCGATACAAGGAAGCAGCATCGGCAAAACGTGCCACTGCAGATAGAGCATCCGCGGAGTGAACGAAACCAATCCCCCGGCGGTGATTCCGAGCAGGGAGAACGTGAGCAGCACAGAGTTCCAGTTGGAAAATCCGTAAACGATGTAGCAGAATCCGGTCATGCATCCCCAGGCGCCCCCGAATACCAGGAGGCATAGGCCGAAAGCCATCTTCCAAACTCCGGGGTGACGGGGATAAATGTCATCCTTGCGGAGCACCAGGAACAAGCGTGTCAAGCACGCGGCCATCGTGAGAACGGCGAAAATGGATGTCGCCAGAGGATGGTTCACGAAGTAGGTTCCGGCCAGTAGGACAAGTTGCACCACGCCTAAGCTCGCCCAGATTCCTGGAATGGCGCGCCGCGCGATGTCCGTATCACGCTGGACGGAGAGGTCTGCAACTTCGACGAGTTGCCGGTTCGTGGATGGCACCACCCATTCTATCGGCAAGTATTGGGAAAAGCTTGAGTTAGTAGTGGCGCAGGCGTTGCCGCTATCCTGCCAGACATTCCTTCGACTTCAATGCGCCGTCAACTGAACGCTCTCCAGTGCTTCCTCCGACACCGCAACCTTCACGCCTTGGGCTCTACAGGCTGCTAGATCGCTGGGGTTGTAAACTTCGCAGGGCGGCTCATCCAGCCAAGCCAGGGCGATATAATTCCCCGGCGCGATACCTCGGACCAAGAAATTCCCGTACTGATCGGCGTAGGCCGATTTGTAGGCGTGTGACCTGCCGAACGGTGGATCGGGAATCAGAAGAATGCTGGCGCCCGTAGCCACCACGCTCGAATTGATGGCAGTAACAGCGCGGCCCAGTACCTTGCCGCCACGCGTACTCAGAACCACCTCCAGCTCCTGAGCGTCCGCGCCCGGTTCGGCTTCCAAGCCACTGGCCAGCCGGTCGGTCTTGCCCACCCGCACTTCCTTCAGATAGACATCTTCGGGAGCATGCAGAACATCCAGATCGTAGGTCTCCTGTGGCTGATATCCAATTTCGAATTCGCGCTTCTCCACTGAGGTTCGGACGCCAGAAGTTGTGGCGCGGCGCGGTTCGAGGTCCACCACTAATCCCGGAAGCTCCACCGAGTCGTCCCCGTCCACTACCACTTTGCCTTTCCAAATCTGGCGCGGCCCAATCACGATCGATATCGCCTCCACATCCGAATCTCCTACCGAAATCGCCATGCGGGCGGTCAGCGTATGTTCGCCCTCGGATCCCGAGGCGATCAGAATGTAGGGCCCGGGCGTCACTCCCTTGATCTCGAAATTCCGGTCCTTATCGAAACTCACTTCCACCGGCGCGGAGACCGAACCCGTATTCTCCGCATCGTTCCAGCGCAGGCTGATGCTGGGATTCGGCACCACCGTACCGCTCAGCGCGCTGATCACACGGCCGCGAATCCGGGCGGTGTGCACGCGCGTGAGGAAGATGTCGTTACTCGCGGGCTCTTGGCCGGGCAGCACCTTCACCGCCACCGCGTCCGCCAGCTTTTGGACCTCGGGATAAAACGTGACGGCATAGCTCAACTCCGGGAGCGGGTGCCCGGAAGCATCAGTACGGCGCTGCTCTTCGGCATTCGGCGGAAGCGCCGGCGCTTGATACAACGCCGCTACGTAATACGATCCAGGCTCCAGGCCATGAACGCGATATTCGCCGCGATCGTTGGTCCGAGTGCTGGCAGCCGTCACCCAGCCGTGCCGGCCCCTGGCGTAGTATTCGCGGTACAACTGAATGGTTACGTTGATAGCTGGCTCGGCGTCGTCGAATTTCACCGTGCCACTGATCACTCCCCACGGAATCAATCGGAAATCGAACGAAGCGACATCCTGGCCAGGCTGAATCAGGAAAATCGGCGGCATCTTATACGCTCCGATGCGGCCGGCGATCTGTTTCAGATATCCGTCCCGCTGCACCGTGATAGAGTAGCTGCCGGGCACGATCTTGGGAAAGGAAAACTTACCCACGTCGTCGGTGGTTTGGACCAGCGCCGTGCCCCCGTTCTCAACCGGGCTTAACGACACTTGCGCGCGCCGCAGCGGCTGTCCCGTCGCATCGCTTCGAACCACCCCTGCTATGCTGCCAGGTTGCGGCTTCTCGGCGGATTCCGGTGGAATGGTCTGCCCGGTGACACAACTCGCCACGAAAATGAGCAGACACAGCTTGAGCCGGGAGGGCGATAAGTCCACGACCGTATGACGCAGTTGCGGGTCTGGGCGTGGAGGGAGCCGCGGAGATTCCGGTCGGGAAAGAATTCAAGAAGCCAGGAGTCAGAAGTCGGAAGGAGGAACGCGCCGCCTTGCGCCGCAACTCCATTCTGGATTCTGGCTTCTGGATTCCCCTGAATTCTTAAGTGGTTCTATGCGCCACCGGCGGCTTTCGCATCTTCGAATGCGGCCTTGCCCCCGTACGCACATGCGGAGTTTTGAACGCTGCCGAATCGCCGATGGAGATCAAGGCTTCGGTATTGTACGAGTCCGGGCCCGCGATATCTATGAAATTGTCGCCCGTGGTTACACCGGACGGTATTTGGATGTTCACCTGATAAAGCCCGACGTATCCGGGGGCGAGCCCGGCGTAAGCTACCGTCGCTGTTGTGCCACTGATGTCCGCTGTAATGGGATTGCTGGTGTTACTCAACGGCTTTGAGGGCGCGGGTGTACCATCCAGAATCGTCGGGAACACATCGCGCAGCCCGGACATGAACACCGCGACGGTCTCGCCAATTTCCGCGGGGCTGGACGGGGTCACCAAAGAACCGTCCGGGTGCAGCGCGGCGGCATAGCCGTAGCCATTTTCTTCTTGCGTGAAAATGCCAGGAGTCGTATCGTTGACAAATTCTGTCACTACGTTCGATGACGAGTCGCCATTGATTACCTGGAACTGAGCCACGGCGGTTGTAATCTCGTTGGGGACAATCACGGCGACTTGCGTGGCGCTGACGTAACAGATGGGGGCTGCGATGTTGTTGATCAAAACTTTGACGTTACTGAGCGTGGTCGGAAAGGGCACGGAGGGAGCTCCCACCAGTGTGGCGGGTCCCAGGTTCTTGCCTTCCAGAATAATGAAGTCGCCGCGCGAAACTCCCGCGGTGAAAGGCGAGTAGCTGGCGGTGTTCACGATACCCTGCGGACTCAGGAACACGCCCGAACCGCTAATGCTCGGCGCCCGCACAGACACGGAAACGCCCGGGAAAGGACCAATCCCGACGCCGATTTGCGTGCCGCCGGTTCCGGCGATAAATTGCTCGTTCAGAAAGTTGTCGGTGTAGCTGCCGCTACCGGCCGGATACGAGTTCGAGAATGTATAGCTATAAGCGGAACCTCCGCTGCCCAATATTCTCTGGTGCGCCAGAACGATCTCGTTCTGGGCGTTGAAAGATCCGTAGTAACTGTTCAGCCCGACGCTGCCGGTGCTGGCGAATTGCGAGTTGTCGATGTTCAAGCCTGCGCTGTAGTAAAGCCCTCCGAACGTTCCGGCGCTCCCGTTTTGAACGCCCACGATCATATCGAAGCCCTGAGGCGAGCCTCCAAAAACGAAACTGCCGTCGGGGGTCGAGTACAGATATTCCTGACCCTGGAGCAGCGCCGTATTGGAATTGGGGAATGTCAACACATACGCGCCATTACTGACGATGTAATTCACTCCCGATATGTTCTGCGTGGTCGGGGTGGAGTCGGTCGAGTAAGCCGTGACGCTGACGTTTCCAATCCCACCTCCGCCATTCGAGTTCATTGTTAGTAAGGCGCCGAAAGGCGTCCCACCCGTTAAGGCGCCTGTGGGATCGGCATAAGAGAGTGAATAAGCTCCCTGCAGAGTTCCGGCACTCTGCGAGGTGAGTGGCGCGGCCACAAAAATGTCATTGACCCCGCCCTCCGTGATGCTTCCGACAAACACGCCGTTCGCGCCAACCAGCCCATAGATCGGACTTCCGATCAGCGAATTATTGAAGAAGCCGAACCCGCTCGCCGAGATACTGTAGGGGCCGGAGTCAGTATAAGGGCCCTCGCTTCCCGTGCTCGCTTGAATCGCAGTCGCGTTGACGTTGTACGTCCCGCTGGAAAACGAGATGGTACCGTAAATGGCATACGCATCATTCGACGTGAAAGTCACTTCCCGGAAGTAGTAATTTCCGTTCAGGAGTTTGTTACCCGTGTTATCCCAAACTTGCGCCGAGACGGACCAGGAAGCGGCCGCGAGAATGAATGCCGCGCGAAGATAGCTCATAGCTCAAAGTACGTGCGGCATCGCCGCCTCGTTACAACTATGAGGTTAACATTAGTTCACTGGTACCACTGCCGGTTTTACGATGACTTACAAACGCAACATTCCAACATGTTACGCATGGTTCTCGCCTCGGATACTCCCCAGTCTCTAGGCCGCATGAGGCACACCATAGACCGCCGGACATGTTATGCTCGACTCACCCCGGAGACTGTTTATGGCGAATCGTTACAGCCTTTATGCGGTTATTCTTTTTGTATTTCTCCAGAGCCTGGTCCTTGCGGCCAGCGAATGGGTGAAACTTACTACTCCGAACTTCGAACTCTACACCAGTGCGGGCGAGAAGAAAGGGCGCGAGGCGATTCTCTATTTCGAGCAAGTCCGTAGCTTCTTCATGCAGGCTAGCGCGTCAAAACGCGGTTCCGATTTTCCAGTGCGAATCATCGCGTTTCGCGGGGAAAAACAATACGAACCCTACCGTCCCAACGATTCCGCCATCGCTTATTACATCGAAGGCCGCAACCGCGATTACATCGTGATGCGCGACATCAGCATCGAGCATTTTCCGGTCGCAGTTCACGAATACACACACCTGATCGTTCGCCGTGCCGGACTCAAGCTCCCTCCGTGGTTGAACGAAGGGCTGGCCGAGCTTTATTCCACACTGAAGCCCGCGGGCAACAAGGCTGCTGTCGGCGATATCATCCCGGGCCGCGCCCGGCAACTCGTATCGAGCGAATTGATCCCGTTGGATGTCCTCACCAACGTGGATCACTCGTCGCCCCTCTACAACGAACGCGATCGGGCAGGCATGTTTTACGCCGAAAGCTGGGCGTTGACGCACATGCTTTATTTCTCGCCCGAGTATCGCGTTAACTTCACCAAGTTTCTGACGGCAATCAGTTCCGGAAAGCCCATGGAGGAAGCCTGCCAAACTGCGTTTGCGAAGAACATAAGGGAGGTACAGCGGGACCTCGGCGTATATTTGAAAGGCCAACGGTTTTATCGCGCGGTATTCGACGTAAAGCTGGATAAGTCCGCGGAAGATCCGGACGTGACTGGCGTATCCGAGTTCGAATCGCGCGTGCTGACGGCCGATCTTCTCGCCGTGACGCACAAAATCAACGAGGCGTTGAGCGCCTATCAGGAGCTGGCGAAGAGCAATCCTGATTCGCCGGAAGTGGAAGAGTCGCTGGGATACTTGGCGTGGCAGTCCGGAGATAGAGACGCCGCGCGAGGCCATTTTGAGCATGCCGTCGCTACAGGATCGAAGAGCGCACGCGTGTATTACGACTATGCGATGCTCTCGCGCCAGGGCAGCGACGCAGTCAAGAACGCGCTCCCCGCTTTTCGAAAAGCTCTGGAACTAAAGCCGGACTACGCCGAGGCGCGCTTACAGTTCGGATTGATGCTGGTGAACACTCATGATTATTCAGAAGCGATCGCGCAACTCCGCCAGGTGAAGAACGTGGACGGAGCGCAAGCTCAATGGTATTTTCCCGCCTTAGCCACGGCTTATCTTCAGACGGGCGATAAAGAAAAAGCCCGCGAGTACGCAGGCTTTGCGAAGAAGTGGGCACAGACTCCGCAGCAGGTGGAACGCGCGGATGCGTTGCTGCGGTCGCTTGAAACAAAAAAGGTGACGGCGCAGGCAATGCAGTCCGCCGCCCAAGCCAACGAGGATCGTCCGACGATTCGCCGGACGGAACCGGGCGCATTCACGGTGGTGGAGCAAGGTCCGGCGGCTAATCCGTTCGTGGAGAAAGCGGATCAGATGAGCCATGTGGAAGGTATCGCTCAGCGGTTGGATTGCAGCGGAAAAGCCGCGCGCTTCCACGTTTTGGTGGGAAAGACCGCAATGGTATTCGCCATCCCCGATCCGGACCGCGTCCAGATCAAGCACTCTTCTGAATTGAAGCATGACTTCGCCTGTGGCGGGCAAAAGCCGTACAAGGTGTCTGTGGATTACGCCGTTCTCCCCGATTCCAAAACGGGAACAGCGGGGATCGTGCGCGGACTCGAGTTTTAACGTTTCCTGACACGCCCTGTCATATTTCTTTGATACTGTCGTTTCATGCGCGCCGACCGGCTGGTTTCCATCCTGCTGCTTCTGCAGGTGAATCGCCGCACCACCGCTCGCGAATTGGCGAAGCGGCTGGAGGTTTCCGAGCGCACCATCCATCGCGACATGGACGCACTTTGCTCGGCCGGCGTGCCTGTTGTGGCAGAGCGCGGGAACGGTGGCGGCTGGGGTTTAATGGAAGCCTACAAGACTAATTTGACCGGACTGAATCACTCCGAGATTCAATCACTGTTTCTCGCGAAGCCCGCTCAATTGCTTACCGATCTCGGGCTGCACCAAGCTTCCGAAGGCGCACTCATCAAACTATTGGCCGCGCTGCCATCGCTGGCGCGGCGCGATGCCGAGTCGGCGCGGCAACGGATTTACATCGACACCGCGGGATGGAGAAATTCTCCGGAAAACGTATCGTCGTTGCCCGTGCTTCAGGAAGCGGTCTGGCAGGAACGTAAACTCCAATTCCTGTATCAGCGGGCGGATTGCGAGCCTTCCGAACGGATCGTGGATCCGCTCGGGCTAGTGGCGAAAGGCAGCGTCTGGTATTTGGTGGCGGCAGTAGATGGCGCACCGCGCACGTATCGCGTCTCGCGCATCAGCGAAGCGCGCCTCACGGCCGAGGTTTGCCTGCGCCCATCCGATTTCGACCTGGCTGGCTACTGGCGCCAATCCGCCGCGGAGTTTCAAGCAGGGTTGCCAAGATTCAACGCAAAGATCCGGATTGGACCGGCTGTGTCCGGATGGTTGAATTACATGGGTAGAGCCTCACGGATCCAGCATCGCGAGCCGCCGGACGCGCAGGGCTGGTCGACGCTGACCATGCGATTCGATGCGGAGGAAGAAGCATGCCAGTTCGCCCTCAGCTTTGGCGATCAAGCGGAAGTGCTGGAGCCGGAATCGCTACGCGCGAAGGTGATCGCCGGGGCGCAGGGAACCGTCTCTTTGTACGAGAAAACGGGTCTCGTGTACGTCAGCGAGGAGTGACCACTTTCGGAATCCGCTGCGCCACCGGAGCTAGCGCTGGGAAATCCGTATACGGAGTGTTCTGATACCAATAGCAAACCGAGAAGAAATTATCTCCGCGATCGTTGGCGTGGCCGTGTTCGATGGTGTGCTTCAGGTAGCGCTGGAAGGTGACCGGATTATCGCCGTGCCAGCGATAACAATGATAGCGACCTCCGGTTCGTTCACCCGCCACGATCAGCGGCGCACCGTACTGGCGGTGCGCGAATGGAACGGCGGTATCCACGCCGCCGAAATCCCAACTGCCCAGGAAGTAGTCTTCCGAACCCGTGCCATTGATCGACGGCTTGTTCTCGTCGTCGGCGAAAATCATGTCGTCGCCTTCACCCCACCAGCCATCGGCGTTCTGCAGGACTCCCAGAGTAACGCCCATCAAATGGCCTCGCCCGCGCGTCTCCGCGAAGACGTAGTTTTGCTTGCCGTCAAGATTCACCTTAGCGGCTTCGCCGGTCACCGGAACACACGGAGCAGCCTGCCTATACTGGGCGTGGAAATAAAGCACGTCGGATGGAAGTGCCGGGACGGTTTGGTAGTCGATGTTCGAATAAAACGCGCCGATCGGCTGTTTGCCCTCGTTGGTCACTGTGAATCGCGCGGATTTCTGGTAGGGCATCGCGAAATAGCAGTTCAGCGACTTGCCGGGTGAGCACGCCAGATAGGCGGATTCGTAGAGCACATACTGGCCGAGGTTTAAGCCAAAGAAATCGCCGATAGGAGCTTCGATGCTCGGCTTCTCGTTGCCGTCCCAATATCCGCGCAACACGATTTCCTTCAGATGTTGGTCGCTGCGTGCGGCAATGGTGAACCAGATGTGCGTGATGACCCCCGGTCCGGTGGCATTGAAAACTTCGCGCACTCCGCCGGCCGCGATGGGCCAGTAATCGCGATTCCCGCCAGTAGTATCGAAGCTGGATTGCTTGAGCGACTTATATTGTTGCGTGCGCGCGTAACCCGGCAGAAAACTATAGTCCCCGCCCCCACCGGATTGCGCTCGCGCAAGCGGCGCTGCCGCTGCTAATCCAGTAGCTGCCGTCAAGCCACGCAGGAACCCTCGCCGGTCGTCCGATCCATTTGCCATGAGGACCAGCCTACCACTCCCGTACGACAAGCCTCCCGGCTTGTCCCCAACAAGCCGAAGGCTTGCCGTTATCGTGACTAACCAAACTCCCGGAAAATCCCCGCCAGCCGCCCCGCATTACAACGAAGATCGTAATCGTCAACCACCCGCGCCCGCGCCGATTTCCCCAATCGTCTCCTCAAATCCGCATCATCCAACAGCCGCGCGACAGCAGCAGCGAGCTCTTCCTCATTCGAGGGATTCACCAGCAGTCCATCCACACCGTCCCGAATCAACTCCGGAATGCCAGTGATCCGCGTGGTCACGCAAGGGATCTCCATGGCCATGGCCTCCATCAGCACCACCGGAATCCCCTCTGCGAGACTGGGCAGCGAGAAAATATCCGCTTGCCGATAAAGAGCGCGTACGCGCACCGCATCCTGCCAGCCTTCAAAAACAACGTGCAGTTTGAGCCCACGATCAGCCACACTCCGCTCAAGTCGCAGCCGCTCAGGGCCATCGCCCACCAGCCGTAAAAGTACCGGGCGTCCTTGCTGAACCAAGCGGCCGAATGCCGCGATCAAGATGTGCGGCCCCTTCACGGGAGCCAACCTTCCCACAAAGAGAATTTCGAACGGCGACGGGTTTTCGCGAAACGGCCGCGGGACATACAGCGTGGGATCCACCCCTAGCCGCGCGACGTGGAATTTGCTCCACTGGCCGGGGTCTGAATGACGCATCAACTGACTGCGCCCGTATTCGCTGATCGTGCAAAGCAAGTGGAAGGCGCGGATTTTTTCCGTCAGATAGAATCCGGCGGGATCGGCAAACTCGTCCGGGCCGTGCATGGTGACCGAAGCACGGAGCGGCGCCAGCCGCAAAGCGAACAGCCCCACCGTCGAAGTGAAATGCATGTGGACGTGAGTCAGATGCTCGCGGCGCATCCAATCGGCAACCACCGCTGCTTCACCCAAATAAGCCAGGTTGAACAGCGCCGCTCGCGCATTCAAGCCAGCCAGGCGCAGGGCGTAAACGATGGCGCGAAGGTAGCGGACCGGCCGCGAGAAGAACATACGAAGATTCAATGCCAATATGCCGGCGGCGCGTTTCGGCTTCACATAAAACGTCGCGCGTTGTTCCTGTTGTTCTTCGGGCGAGAGTTGCTCCAACAGCCGGTCGGGCGCGCGGATAGAGGCGACGTGGATATCGAAACCCAGCCTGCGCAGCTCGAGAATCTCCCGCAGGATAAAGGTGTGGGTCACACCGGGGTATTGGCTGACCAGGTATGCGATCCGAGTGTGGGAGTTGGCGGACAAGTAATCTCACTTCTCCGTACGCAGCGCCTCGATCTCCTTCACGATCCCGTCCAGCATGGCGTTCACCATGATCTCGCCCTTTTTGCGTGTTGCGAGCGTGGCATCGCCGTAAATACCGGATGCCGAGTATGCGCCTTCGCCGTTGGGGTTTCGCGTCAAGCCGCCTTTTGGCGATGGATGATAATCCTTCACCGCCTTCTTCATGTCGACGGTTTCCGGCGCGATGAACAGCATCATGGAGGTTTCGATTTCATCGGCGTGCGTTCCGCCCTCCTCCTGCTTCACCTGCTTCTCCGCTGCTTCGCCCACCTTGAGAATATCGGTGTAGCGGAACAAAATGCCCTCTTGAGCCAGTACTTCGCCCGAGAGACGCAATGCGCGTATGGTGGAAACTCCCGTGTTCAGCGCGTAAAAGCGGCGCGGACCGTAGCGCGCCAAACTCCTGCAAATATCCACCATCACATCGCGCGCCGTTTCAATGCGCAGCGTGGTCGAGCCCGGATACTCGCCGAACGCTGGATAATAGTGATAGTTCACGGTGGGCGCCACCACCACGGCCGATCGTTTCAGCACCTCGCGCTTCAGATATTCGGCAATCAGGAAATCGTTCTTCAGCTTAAGGTGCGGACCATGTTCTTTGGACTCGGCGCCAATGGGAATAACAACCACCGTCTCGGGAGTGAGAATCTTCTCGGCTTCCTGCCAGGTGAGATCTTCCAGCAGAATGCCTTTCTCCTGAGCGCCTGCGCACGCCGCCAGAGCCAGAAGCGCGGTGAACCTGAACGTTTGCATCCCATCAACATAGCAGGATGGATCGCGGAACCCTCCGCCGCCTTTCTTCTTATACCCTCGATCAAAAATTTGTATGCCCGCGCCGATTCGGTTTGCGCTATCTTAGAGAGTTCCCCAAGTTTTCATTTTCCACACCCAGGAGGTTAGATGAGTCCCAAAGAAGTGTTGGAGTTTGCCAAGAAGAATCATGTCAAGCAGCTCGACCTGCGATTTTCAGACATTCCAGGTTTGCAGCATCACGTCTCCTATCCCATTACCGAGTTGAGCGAGGATTCGTTCAACGATGGTTACGGCATGGACGGCTCCAGCATACGTGGCTGGGCGGCCATCAACGAGAGCGACATGCTCTTGATTCCGGATCCCACAACTGCTTTCATCGATCCTTTTTTTGAGATCCCGACTTTGGTGATGGTTTGCGACGTAGTGGATCCCATTACGCGGCAGAACTACAATCGCGACCCGCGCTGGATCGCGCGCAAAGCCGAGTTATACCTGAAGAACAGCGGCCTCGGCGATACCGCCTACTTCGGAGCCGAAGCTGAGTTTTTCATCTTCGATAATGTGCGCTACGACCAGAATCAGCACTCCGGCTTCTATTTCATCGACGCCGAAGAAGGCCGCTGGAACTCGGGCCGCGAAGGCGACAACCTGGGCTACCGGCCGCGTTACAAAGAAGGCTATTTCCCGGTGCCTCCTACCGACCATTACCAGAACCTGCGCGGCGCGATGGTCGAAACCATGATCCGATGCGGCTTGAACATCGAGTGCCATCACCACGAAGTGGCCACCGGTGGCCAGTGCGAGATCGATCAGCGCTTCGACACGCTGGTGAAATCCGCCGACAACATGATGTTGTACAAATACATTGTCCGCAACGTGGCCTACCTGCACGGCAAGACTGTGACGTTCATGCCCAAGCCGCTTTTCTCCGACAACGGCAGCGGCATGCACACGCACCAGAGCATCTGGAAAGGTGGAAAGCCGCTTTTCGCCGGCGACGGCTATGCGGGATTGAGCGGGATGGCGCTGAATTATATCGGCGGCCTGCTGAAGCACGCGCGGGCACTCTCGGCAATCATCGCTCCGACCACCAACAGCTACAAGCGCCTGGTGCCGGGCTACGAGGCTCCCGTGAACCTGGCTTACTCGCGACGCAACCGTTCCGCCGCTTGCCGCATTCCGATGTACTCGGCCAGCCCCAAGGCGAAGCGCGTGGAATTCCGTCCGCCGGATCCGGCCGCCAATCCCTATCTCGCTTTCGCCGCCATGATGATGGCCGGGATCGATGGCGTGATCAACAAGATCGAACCGGGCGAACCGCTGGATAAGGACATTTACGATCTGTCGCCGGAAGAAATGAAGAGTGTTCCATCCATGCCGGCGTCCCTCGAAGAGGCGCTCACGTGCCTGGAAGAAGATCACGACTTCATGCTCAAGGGCGACGTGTTCAGCGAAGATCTGATCGAGACCTTCATCGACTACAAGCGCAAGAACGAGGCGGATGCTATCCGGTTAAGACCGCATCCGTACGAGTTCGCATTGTATTACGACATCTAAGAAGTGTGGCGGATGTGGTCACCGTCGCCACATCCGCTAACAAGCCGCGAGCAGTTTCTTCTCCAGCATGTGCTCCAGGGGCGGCGTGAGCTTTTGCCCATCGGACGCAACGTAGAACACGTCGATCGCTTTGTGGCCCTCCGTGTCGATCAAAACAACATCGATATTGCACGCGGCCGACGAAAATGTGGCTGCCAGATCGTACAGCAGGCCGGGACGGTCTTCCGCGACGATTTCCACCAGTGTGGCCGTCTGGCAGGCCTCGGAATCGAAGTGAACACTGGGCTCGGTGCGCCGCTTGGCCTTCGCGGGCGCTGGACGAGCCTTCAGAAGCTGATCGACGTTCAGCTTTCCAAGCGCGCCCCGCTCCAGCGTCTGCTGCAGGCGGTCCATTTCGGGAGCGTTCAGCTCCAGCGTGCGCTTCGGATCGGCAAACACAAACGTGTCCAGCACCAATCCCTGATTGTTCGCGAAGGCTTCCGCCTTCAGAATGTCCATTCCGAAACTGGAAAGCGCTCCAGCGAGAGAAGCGAACAAGGCCGGACGATCGCGCGCCACAATCGTCGCGCGGTACACGCTGCCTTCCTTTTCGATTTCCACTGCCGCGCCAGTGGGACGGCTGAGTTCCTTGAGTTGGATGTGGGCCTGGATTTCCGCCGGAGTGTGGGTGCGCAGATAGCGCGTCGGAAAACCTCTAATGAATGTGGCCATCTCCGGCAGATCTTTGGGCAGCTCTTGAATGCGGCCGGTTTCGAGTTCCCGCACCAACTCCTGATGGGTGATGCGATAAGTTTGCCAGAGTTGGTCGAGCCGCCAGGGAGTCATGGCGGTGGGATGGACGGCCGAGATGTCGGCGTAAGTAAGGACGGCCAGCAGCTTGAGCTGTTCGATGGTTCCGATGCGCTCCGCCAGCATGCGGGCCGTGGCAGGGTCGTAAAGATCGCGCGAATTCATCACGGCCGAGAGATCCAAGTGATGTTCGATGAGAAATTCCACCTGGGCTTGCTCTTCGGCGGGCATCTGGATGCGCTGCATCGCCTGCCGCGCCAGTTCGACGGATCGGTGCGCGTGATCGCCACTGTCGGAACCCTTTCCGGAATCGTGGAACAGTAAGGCGAAGCGCAGCAGCGCGGGATCCTCGATTTCGGAGAATATTTCGGCGAAACGCAACCGCGCGGGATCCTTGGTGGCAGCCAGATCCGCTAGCCGCTCGATGGTGACGAGCGTATGTTCGTCCACGGTGTAGCGATGATAATAATCCGGGACCACCAGACAAGTAATGTTTTTCAATTCCGGGAACAGCGCCTGCACCAGGCTGGTGTAGTGCATCGCGCGCAGCGCCAAGGCGGCGTGCGGCAGCGAAAAAATCTCGCGCAAAACAGGCCACAGGGGCTGTTCGACGGCGCCGAAGCGCGCGAACGCTTCGCGGTATTCTTCCAGGCGCCGCTCAGTTTCGGCCGCGAGCGGAACGCCGTGACGCGCCACAAATTCGAAGAGCCGCAAGGCCAGGGCCGGGTCCTTCTCTAGTTGCGACGGCGTGCGCAGGAACACGCGTTCGTGCGAAACGGTGAAGTCGGAGTTCGACAGACGCGACCGCCAGTCGCGAAATTGGTGGAGCAGTGAGCTTTCGCTCTTCTCGGTGGAATCCAGCGTGCGGCGCGCCTCACTATCGATGCTGCGGACATTCAGAAAATATTCGCGCATGAACTGCGAGGGTGAAGGGAAAGGCGGGATGGAATGCGTGGCGATGTCTTCTTGCGCGTCGAAACTAAGCAGGTTTTGATCGCGGCCGGCGCGGTAATGCAGAAAGCAACGCAGCGAATACAAGAACCGCGCGGCGGGCGCGAGGCTGGCGGATCTCGCCGGATCCGTATTCCGCAGCTTCCCCAGCCACCGGACCAGGTGCAGGTCGCGCAATCCGCCGGGTGTTTCTTTTATGTCCGGCTCCAGGTGGTAGATGGTCTCCTGGTATTTGTGGTGGCGCGTACGGGCCAGCCGGGCCAGGTGCTGGGCCAGCGTGCGGGAGCGGCGCTCGAAAAACGGCGCCAGCTTCAGCTCCAGCTTGGCGTACAGATCGCTCGAACCGCCCAGCAGCCGCCGATCCAGAAGACTGATGTTCAGCTCGATATTCTGCTCGTGGAGCTCAGCGCATTCCTCAATGGTGCGGACGGAGTGGCTCAGCCGCAGCCCGCGGTCCCATAACAAACGCACAAACTCCGCCAGCGGATCTTTCAGGCCAGCGGCCTGGGATTCGCGCTCCAACAGGATCAGGATGTCGACATCGGAGTATGGAAACAGCTCGCACCGGCCGTAGCCGCCCACGGCCAAGATGGCGAGCGAGTCTGGAAAAGCGGGGGCGAGCGATTCCTGGTAGGCCTCCAGAACGCGTTGATCGATGAGCGCGGTGAGGCCGGCTAGTACGGGCGCGGGGTCGCACGATTCGAAGAACTTCTGCTGGAGTTCGGTCCAGGCGGGGGTAGCGTATAGCTTCTCCACGTTCGATTGTAACGTGACTGATTCAGAATGCAGAATCCGGAAGTCGGAAGTCGGAAGTCGGCGCGCGCCGCTGTCATTTTATTTTGCGTACAAGCGTCGATACACTTCGGCGTTGCGCAGGACGCTTTGAACGTAGACGCGCGTCTCCGAGAACGGGATGCTCTCGACAAACTCAGCCGGCTCATTGTAATTCGTAGCGGCTAGCCAACCCGTGACGCGGGACTTGCCTGCGTTGTAGGAGGCCAGCGTAGCTTCCCATTTGCCCTGAAGCTGATCCAAGAGGGCCTTGAGGTAGTAGGTGCCGATCTTCACGTTGGTGTCCGGCGTGAAGAGCATCGCGGTTTTGTAGCGTGGAATTTTGAGCTTGCGGCTGAGCTCGCGGCCGGTACCTGGAAGCACCTGCGTCAAGCCGCGGGCGTTCGAACGAGACACGGCCTTGGGATTGAATTCCGATTCCTGACGGATCAGAGCCGCGACTAGAAACGGGTCGAGCGACTGCTCGCGGGCGTAGGCTTCGATGGAAGTTCGATACGGCAGTGGAAACGCCAGACGCCAGAATTTATCGGGAGCCATATCGAACGACATGGCCAGATACGCAGGCGCGTAGCGCTTGATGTAGCGGATGCCTTCGTTTGGCGCGTCGCGCTTCGCGGCCAGCTCTGCCAGCTCCAACGCCATCAGTTGCGGTTGGCCGTCGGCTTTGGCGCCGCAGCGTAGTTCGATTTCCGCGAAGTCGTCCAGCGCGGCGGATGCGAGCAATCGGGCACGATCAAGGCGCTCCTTGGTGAGAGGCGTCGCGGCGAAAGTCTCTGGACGAGCAGGCCTGGTGAATGGGACGGAGGTCAAGAATTGCGAGACCTCCGCTTGACGCGCCGCCGTGGAAACACCCGGTTGAGCCAGCCGCGCCCGCGCCAGCATCGCGTAATAGTAGTTCGGATAGAAGCTATTGAGTTGTTCGTAATAGACGCGCGCCGCGCCCATATCCCGGTTTACCTCCGCGACGCGCCCCAGGAAATAAATCGCCGGACAAGCGTGCTCGGAATCCGGATACCGGGTGAGATGGTCCCTCAGCGGCGCGGCGGCGCTGCGCGGATCGCGCAAATATTGGGCCCACGCAACCTTCCAGTGGCATTGCGCGGATCGAGAATCGTTGGGGAACGATACGTAGCAGGTACGGTACAGCGATTCAGCCGCGTCTTTCTGATTGTGCGCTGAATAGTAATTTGCCGCCGCTATCAGCGCCTGCAAACGCCAGGGCGACTGCGGATAGGCCTGGTTGAGACGATCCAGATTCGCGGTGACTTCGTCGATCTTGTCCAGATGGCGCGCGCATTGGGCGAGGTAGTACAAGCGTTCCGCCTCGGCATCGGCAGTCGAAACCTGGAGCGACAGCAGGTGCTGATAGGCAGGCTTGTATTCACCGGCTTGATACTGCGCGGCTCCCATGCGGACTTCTGCCAGGTCGAGATCCCCACCGCTCAATTGCGGTAGAAGCGACGCCAGCACTTTGTGGGCGCGAGCGTAATCGCCGCCATCGATCAGTTTCATCGCGCGCGCGAGCAGTGCCGCCGGCGGGAGTGCCGGATAATGCGCCAACGCGGATTCGGCGTCCGAAGCTTCGGGCGATAGTGGATGCTCGACGTAGATCTTCTGGTAATGCTCGGCTGCAGCGGCGGCGTTTCCTTGCGCTTCATAAGCGCGGGCAAGTAGCAAATCGGCCTGCTGCCCGGTCAGGTCCGTGAGATGTTGTTCTACCAACGCCACGGGTTTGCGTGCTTCACCCTGCTGCAGCCAGGAATTCACTTCCAAACTCACCGACTTCGCCACCCACGGCGATACAGGCGTGGATTGCCAAACCGGTTGAAGGCTGGCCTGCGTGGCCGCGAAATCCCGCAGGCCGGATTCGGAAACCGCCGCCAGGTATCCGATGGTGTCGGCCAGCTTAGGGAGCCGTTTGCGCGCCGCTTGCAAATGCTGCAATGCATCGCCGAACTGGCGCTGATCTATCTCCGTCGATCCGAGTACCAGCAGGGCTAGCGCGCCGGATTGATCGCTCGGGTGCGCCTTCGCGAAACCGAGTACGGCGGCGCGAGTCCGCGGATTGGGCGTTTTACGGTAAGTGGATGCGAGAGTCTCAAGCGCTGGTGTGGGCGCACTCCAGCCAGACAGCGACGCGAACGCCAGTGCGAGCCAGAGTTTAAGCGAGCGGGCCCGGATAATCGGGGCCAAGCAGCTCAGCATCATCGTTGGTAAGAGTCCGCACCAATTCCGGATGGAGATAGTCCACCATTGTATCGGACGCTGAGAGATAGTCATTGCGATACGCTTCCCGCGCGGCATCGATCTCTGTCTTTAGAGACGCGTACAAACTGCGTCCCGCACGTCCCTTTTTGACATTTTCGGATTTGTAAAGCCGGATCTCAGCCACTTGCACCCGCGCAAAACGTTGGGCGCGCTGATGCAACTCCTGTTGTTCGCGAGTGAGCGAAGTCCACGCAACAGTGCCATTTTTCTGGGCGGGTGCCGGGATGTTCACCAGTTCCGGCTGTTTCGGCGCGGGCGGGGCATGCTCAGCGGCAAAAGCGCCAGCGGCCATGGCTAGCAATTCCAAAGCGCTTGACTCGACGCTGCGCTGGTCCGCATCGGCGTACAGCAGACCCAGTACCTGGCCACGCGAAGCAACCGGGAAGATGTAGCTTCTCCACGATTCGGCTTCGCCCGTCCAGGAAGCGATCCGCGGCGATAACTCGCCTTTGGTCCGCATCGCAATCACGGTATCTTTGGATTCCACCGCGTTGGCGAAGGCTGGGGCGGATTCCAACGGCACGTCGTCTACTTTCGCGGCAACGGCGCCACGAGCGGCTTCCAGGTGCAATGATCCTCCATGGAGACTAAACACGGCCGCACGATCGCAAAATCCTTGCGTGGCCTGCACCAGTTCGGTGCTCCAGTTTCCGTTTTCAGAACCGCGCAAGCACCGGACCGCTTGATTCAATTTCCGGGCCAACTCACGCTCAGCCGTGGCACGCGATTCCACTACGGCTTCATTCAAACGCGCCTGCAACGCATTGCGTTGCTGTTCTTCCACGCCAGCGGCTTCGGTTAGCCGCAGTTCCAGCGCGTTGCGATGCTGCTCTTCCAGGCAATTGGCCAAACCAGCCAGCCGCTCTTCGAAGATGTGCTCGATCTCCTCCGGTCCCCGTTCGCTGAGTACTTCCTGAATGCGGTCAATATGCAGTTGCCAGGCCGCGGATAATTGTTCGCGGGCCAAATTTCGAGTGTCTGTGAGAAGCGATTTTGTCCGATCGTTCATATGACGGATCTACCGATCATTGTATCGGACGAATCCGGGGGAAACTTCACAGCCGCAACCGCGAGGGATCGCAACAAAAATACAGGAACCGCATAGCAAGCGGCTATATAATTGTTCTTTGTTTGGACATGTCTTTCGGAGGCATCATGCGTAGACTCTTCCTGTTTTGGGGCCTGCCGGGCTTGTTATGCGCTCAGCTCCCTGTTATCTACTCCCATGGGGTTACCAACGCCGGCTCATACACCGCCGCCGGCCTGCCGACCGGCTCCATCGCGCTGGGTTCGATTTTCACGATCTTTGGAACCAATCTCGGGCCAACCACCGGCGTTCAAGTGTCATCTTTCCCACTAGGAACAACGTTCAACGGGGTCTCGATCAAAGTGATCCAGGGTACTACCACTGTGAACGCTATCCCGCTCTATGTTGGCCAGAATTCAGTGAACGCGATCATGCCGTCCAACACGCCTCTCGGCTTGGTTTCACTTCGCTTGACATACAACGGACTGCAGAGCAATCCGATCCCGGTTCGCATAGTCAACGACAGCCCTGGAATTTTCACGTTCACTGGCACGGGGATGGGTCCGGCAGCGGCATTGATTCCAGTGACCGGGGGACTCGCGAACAATTCCACCGCCTACACCGCAAAGCCCGGGCAAGTTTTGACGCTTTACCTGACCGGCCTCGGACCGATTACGACGGCCGATAATGTCGCCCCGCCGAGCGGGAACCTGCCCACGGTTGTCGAAGTCTTCGTCGGCGGACAATCCGCGTCGGTCGAATACAGCGGCCGTTCCTCGAATGCGGGTTTGGATCAGATTAATTTTGTAGTCCCACCCTCGTCTCCCTCAGGTTGTTGGGTGCCGCTCTACGTTCGCACTTCGCGCGTGAACATCAGTAACTTCACCACGCTGTCCATCGGCGCGAAAAACGGGGCGCCATGTTCTGAGCCGGACAATCCCTTGGCCAAGGTGTTTGTTTCCGGTGGAAAGCTGGCGCAGTTGACGGTAGCGCGGTTCTCGGTTCTCGAAGATGTGGGAATGGTCAATTTCGTGGAAGTGGCATCGGATGTTTTCGGGATCGGGATGTCGCTTGAAAAAGGGGGACCATTTGCATACGCGCCCTTCCTCTCGCTTCCGCCGGCCGGAACCTGTACCGTCTTCACCACAGGCAGCGACTTCTTCTCGAGTGGATCTTTGCCCGTGAACTCCACCTCTGTTCGCACTCTGGACGCAGGCAACCCATTCATGCTCGATAGCTCCACGGGAAATCTCGCGATGACCGCCACCAATCCAGCGTTGGCGGCGGGATACCTGGGATCTTTCGCGCCGTACTTATCCGGATTGCCGAACCAACTGGTGATCAATCCCGGCAGCTATACGATCAAAGCTCCCGGCGGAGCCGATGTGAATGCGTTCAGCGCGCCATTCAATATCCCGCCGCCATTCACCTGGAGCAATCGCAGCCAGACCACGATTGTGAATCGCACCCAGGCCCTGAGTGTTGCGTGGACCAACGCCGCACCCGAGACCAGCATGGCGGTGATCGGCGTATCCACGGATCTGCCCGCCAACGCCAGCGCGATTTTCTACTGCGTCGCGCCCGCTGGAGCATCTAGTTTCAGCGTGCCCGTGGATGTTCTCTCCGTGTTGCCGGCTACCCACGGCGATCCGCTTAAATCCAAGAGCGTGATTTTCGTCGGAAATTCACCGCCATCCAATGCAACTCTTGTCCAGATTCCCGGCATTGACGCGGCGCTTGCCGAGCCCACGCTGATCTACGGCAAAACGGTAGTGTTCCAGTAAGAGGAGACGAGAATGCGAAAGACAAACCTGATTACACTGATTCTTCTCGCTCCGATTGCAAGCTGGAGCCAACAGTCGGGCGGTGGTTACCAGCCCACCACGCCAGGTGGCGGATACATCGCCGGCGGAGTTCCTATCGTAAATGAGCTGCTGCATCCACCGCCGCCGTCTATAACCATTCCTTTGCCGGCGGGAAAGTTCCAGTGCAAGAACGGGAAGTTTGTTTACACCACCTACTCGCTTCAGATCACTCCCCCGTTCCACGTCATGACGATAGAACACGATGAGGACACCGGCGCTGAGTGCGATCCAAGCGATAACGGACAAGGCGGGGCTTTGACGAACTCGGATTCGTCCGACAGTTTCCGTCCCACGATCGGACCGGCGCCCACCTATCTAGCGGGTCATGGAATTGCCTCTCGGAACGCTCCCAGGGATCTACCCGCGCCCGGAACAGAAGTACCACGCCTCACCGCCTTAGTCCGCGGGCTGCCGTTTCCGCCGGACTACTCGCCCTCGCTTCTTCCCTCGCAGCCCGCCTGCAGTCCGTTGACGGCGTCTCACGTGTTCATGGTGAATCACAGCAGCGCAACTGTCACGCACTTGAATTCGTGCAACTTTCAGATCGTCGCGACGATCCCGGTTTTCAGCGCTCCTTTGCAGGTGCAGATTACGCCGGATACCAAGACAGCCATCGTGACCAGCTTCGCTAATGGAATCTCATTTATCGATACATCTACCAACAAAGTGGTAGCCACGATTGCCACGGACTCCGATACCAATCCGTCAGGCATCGCGATCAGCCCGGATGGCACGCGAGCTTATGTGACCAGCTTCAACAACACCGGGTCGAATGTGCTGGTGGTGGATATTCAGCAGACGAAGATTCTTTCCCAGATCTCCGTGGACGCGTATCCACAATCCATATTTCTTTCCCCCGATGGCTCGGTCGCGTACGTCACTTTTCCGTTCGGAAATCTGGTCCGGCTCATCGACACGCTGACCGGAACGGTTTTCGGAGCAATCAATCTCGGCGAAACGTATGGCGTTGCATTTAACTCGACTGGAACGCGCGCCTACATCACCAGCCAACAATCGCAGAGTGTCGAAGTAGTGGATACGGCGACGTTTTCGGTGATCCAATCGATTGCGTTAACCGTGCCACCGGACGAAATCAAGATCACGCCGGACGATCAGTGGCTGCTGGTCAACAGCTATTACGGCAATGCGAGCGTCATCATCAACCCCGCCACAGGTGAAGTGGAGACCACCAACAGCGGTGGACCGCCGCACGGTTTGGCGATCGTACAGTAGTCTTTAGCGCTGCGCGGTGGCCTTCGGGTAATCGGCGTTCGCCTCTACTTCGCGAATCTGCTGGGTATGGCGGCCGGTGTGCGATGCCATTAATAGTAAAAACTGGTAGGCATCCATGGGCCCGGCCGGACCTTTCAGCACATGCACGCGAAGGTCGTCGGTGGTGGTGCGGGCATACTCCAGGCTTTTATCCCGCCGCGCGGTGAACTCCGCGACCGCATCGGCCGGCGTTGCGAACTTGCCGCTGGGAACGATTGGTTCCGGCGCTTTGCGCTTCTGACTGCGATCCCCGACACCTGCCACCAGTTTCTGGTCTACTTCCGCGTTGGAGGTTGCCAGCCGCTCGACGGCCGGGCTCTTCAACATGTTCTGAGCCACGCCTCGAAGGAAATCCTCAGCGAGAATAATATGTTCGGAGCACTCGGCCACGGACCAGACGTCCGGCGCGGGCTTGAATGTCCATTGAGCGGACGCCGGCGATGCTGGCGAGAAAATCGGCCTTGGATTTTTCGAGTTGTTCGATCAGGAATGCGCGCTCGGCGGGTGTCATCGCACCGTTTTCAGCCGCGAGAATCGGGGCGGTGGCGAGAATGCAAAGAGCAAGTATTTTCCTCATGAAGAGTCCTCCTTGGATGGAATGAGTGTAACACGCACCAAATATTGAATGACAGCTAAACCAATGCAAGCCTCAAGTTCGATACGCTATATACCTTGGCCATCACCAACACGGTTAGCGGACCCATCGACAGCTCCGACCTGGGCGTAACGCTGATGCATGAGCACATTTTCGTCCTATCCACCGAGATCATGCAAAATTATCCGGAGGCGTGGGGCGACGAGGAACAGCGCATGGAAGAAGCCATCGCGCGGCTCAACGAGCTCAGCTCGCGGGGAATCCAATCGGTGGTGGACCTGACGGTGATCGGCCTGGGCCGCTATATTCCGCGCATCCAACGCGTCGCGGCCAAAACAGCCGTCAATATCATCGTCGCTACCGGGATCTACACCTACAACGACATTCCCTTCTACTTCCATTTCCGCGGACCCGGCACGGTGATGGATGGCCCCGAACTGATGACCGAAATGTTCCTCCGGGACATCCGGCAAGGAATCGCGGACACAGGCGTGAAGGCGGGAATCCTGAAATGCGCCACGGATTCGCCCGGAATGACCAAGGGCGTGGAGCGCGTTCTACGAGCCGTAGCGCAGGCGCATCGCGAAACGGGTGTGCCGATTTCCACCCACACGCATGCCGGAACCAAGCGCGGCCTGGAACAGCAGCGCGTTTTCCGCGAAGAAGGCGTGGATCTTTCGCGCGTGGTGATCGGACATTCGGGCGACACCACCGACATCGCATATCTGGAAGAGCTGATCGCGAGCGGTTCCTACCTGGGCATGGATCGATTCGGGATCGACACGATTCTTCCATTTGAAGATCGGGTGAACACGGTCGCGAAAATGTGCGAGCGCGGCCACGCCAATAAAATGGTGCTGTCGCAAGATGCGGCTTGCTTCAACGACTGGTTGCCGGAGCGCGATCTTCCCTCGGTGCTGCCCAACTGGCACTACCTGCACATACACAACGACGTGATCCCGGCTCTGCAACAGCGCGGGGTGACGGACGATCAGATCGGGATGATGCTTGTGGATAATCCACGAAGCATTTTCGAGAGGCAGAATGCGTACTGAGACCGTCATAAGATGATTCATCCTTTCGATCAATCCGGCATCCTCCGCGGCGCCGATCACGTCTCACGCTATCTTGGCCGTCCCAATTCCCTGCTCGAAATGTTGCGGGCGACCGTGGACCGGTCTCCTTTGAATGAAGCCATTGTCGAAATCGGTGGTGAGCGAATCAACTACCGCGAGCTGTGGGACCGCGCGGCACGAGTGGCCGGTGGCTTGAAAAATCTCGACATCGAGAGTGGCGATCGAGTCGCCATACGGCTCGGAAACGGTCTGGATTGGTGCGTTGCCTTTTGGGGAACACTGATGGCCGGCGCGGTGGTGGTCCCGGTGAACACGCGCTTCGCGGAACCCGAAATCGAGTACGTGATCAACGATTCCGGATCGAAATTCGCTTTTCTCCCGGGTCAGGCGATGCCATCGGGCGCTCCGTTCGTTGTGGAAAATCTCACGCCAACCGATCTCGCGGCTATTTTCTACACTAGCGGCACCACCGGCTTTCCCAAGGGCGCCATGACCACGCACGAAAATTTCCTCGCGAATACGGAGACGTGCCGGCGCATCGCTCCACTTCCCATGGACGGCAGCGTGCGCACACTCGTCAGCGTACCCTTATTTCACGTCACTGGATGCAACAGCCAACTGCTGACCAGTTGCGAAGGCGGAAGCGCAACGGTGATCATGCGGACGTTCGATGTGCAAGCTCTCTTGCGGGCCATCAACGAAGAACGCATCAACTCGCTTACCACCGTGCCGGCCATTCACTGGCTGGCGATCAGCCAGCCGAATTTTTCCGGAATCGATACAAAAGGCGTCCGCTGGGTGATGTATGGCGGCGCGCCGATCGCGCCCGATCTTGTTGGCCGGCTCGTCAATGCATATCCCAACGCGAGGGTCGGCAACGGATTCGGATTGACGGAAACATCGTCGGTAGCGACGTTCTTGCCGCATGAGTTCGCGCATGTCCGTCCCGATTCGGTGGGATTCGCTGCGCCGGTAGTGGATCTGGATCTTTTCGAGCCGGATTCGGATGGCGTTGGAGAATTGCTGGTGCGCGCATCCAATGTGGTGAAGGGTTATTGGAATAAGCCCGAAGCCACCGCGCAAGCATTCGTGAACGGCTGGCTGCACACCGGCGACCTGGCGCGTATCGATAGCGACGGCTTTGTCCAAATTGTCGACCGCAAGAAGGACATGGTCAATCGCGGAGGCGAAAATGTGTACTGCGTGGAAGTAGAGAACGCACTGTGCGCGCATCCAGCGGTGTTCGAATGTGCGGTAATGGGCGTGCCGGATCGCATGATGGGCGAGAAAGTGGGAGCCGTAGTGGTTTTCAAGCCCGGCGCTAAGGCCGAGCCCGCAGAGATCTGCGAATTCCTCAAAAGCCGCCTGGCGGATTTCAAAATCCCGCAATTCATGATCATCCGCCCGGAGGCATTGCCACGCAATCCCGGCGGTAAGATACTGAAGCCACGGCTCCGGCAAGAGGCGGTGTGGGGCAAAGCGCTTCGTTAGGAACTGGAACTAACGGGACGTTAGTCCGTAGAGGCATCCCGGTACCCAACTGATACAAGGAAGGAAGCAGTACTAAGTTGGATTCTTCCTCAAATGAACGTCAATCCCGTCTGGTAACTTGCGTTAGCATGCACTACGCTTGATCTTGAGTCATGCTTAGCCGTTCCAAACAGGCCAGGGGTACAACGCTTCCGTTATACGCGTTGGGTGCGATTTTCTTCGTGCCGCTGGCTATTGGCGTGCTCCTAGTGAACAACAGCGCCAACCGGAACGATCACGCGAATCAAGTAAGCCGGGACGTGGCTAGCATGTACGCACAAGGCTTGGATTTCTCCACCCCTTCGAATCAGGACATCGCACTGAAGGTGGCGGAAGGGTTGGGGATGGATATCCGGGGAGGGAAAGGGGTCTTGATCCTCAGCCGGATTCGAGTAGTTCATTCGGCGGATTGCGCGGCGGGCGGTGGCGGACATTGCACTAACGAAGGATTCGCGGTGATTACGCAGCGGTATGTGATTGGGAATCGGGCCCTGCGTTCAAGCTCCTTCGGTACCCCCACGCATGTCGATCCCGGCACGGGCAACGTGCGGGATTGGGCGAACGACGTAACGGCGCGAGCCGAGGATTTCCCGGCAAACTTGAAGGCGGGAGAATCGACGTACGCCGCCGAATGCTACCTGGCGTCGCAGGAACCGAACGGCGGCGTGTATTCGCGGGCGATGTTTTAGAAACCACATTCTCACTGCAACAACCGTCGTAACGCCTGCTCCGCCGACGGATCCTTTTGGGTTGCATTCCCGAGATACAAACTCAACATTCGTTTGGCGCGTTCGTTGTCGCCTGCGCGCAGCGAGAGATCGGCCAAAGCGTGCGCGCACATGGGATATTCCGGCTCGTGCTGGATATGTAGCGTGCACTCCGCCTCCATGTGATCGACGGTCCCTCGCGCTTTATCAAGCACAGGCAATCCGGCAGGCGGGTTGCGCATGAAGACGATGCTTTGAGGATCTTCGTACACCAGCTTCCAATCCTCGTTCGCGGGATTGCCCAGCCCCAGTGCGAGCGGGTAAAAAGCGCCCGTGACGTACTCGAACGTATTCATAACAATCACGCGAACCGCATACTGATCCAGCAATCGTTGACTCTCGGTACTGAGCACGTTGGGCGAGCCTGCGTTATACAGGATGCGCCGGTAGTCCCGATAGACGGATTCGTTGAGAGCGCGGCCGTCCACGAAGGTGCGCTCCTGAGGCCACAACCGCCAGATCAGATAGCCCCCATACTCATAGGTATTGAACATGGGCTGCGAAATGCCGTGCGATCGCATGAAATCGGCGGCGCCGGCGGGATACTGCCATAGCGCGGCGCGCAGTTGAAAAAAGCTGCCACGCGCGACTCCTGCGATGAGCAGGACAGCTAGCAATACGACCGCCGCGATCCCCGCGAAAGTCGGCGTGTGGAACCGGCGTGGGAACCAAGCCACAATCAAAATCGGCGCGAGAAATCCGATCAGCAGGATATTCCGGTAGGCGGCCAGCGACGCGGCAGCGAACGCTACGAACAGCAGCCAATCCGACACGCGAACCTTACGCCAGGAAAGTAGCAATACCGCAGCCGCCGCATAGAGCAACAGATCGAAGGAATAGGGCGCGCCCCACAGATAGGGCGGCCGCCACTCGATCAAGGTGGAGGTGAGGTAACTCTGGCGGTAACGGAAAAGCGTTTCGAGCACACGGAAGCCGTTGGGATTGAAGAAAGTGATCGCCACAGTGACGACCGACACTTTCCAAATGCGCAGGGCGTCTTCCACGGGTTGCTTCCGGAACTCCTGGACGAGAGCTTCGGCCGAGTAAGCGCCCGCGACAACCCAGCCCAGGAAGAATCCGCCGTGACAGTTCGCCCAAACGAGCGCGAGTGGCGGCAATAGCCATAGAGGACGCCGGAATTCGAAAATCGCAACGAATACGGCTACCATCAGAAAACTAATGATGGCGGGGCGATCGGAAGCAAATTCAACCGCCACCATGGATGCCGCAAACGCCGCCGCCAGTCCCGCATAAAAACTGCCGGAACGACGTGTGGCAATCAGACCGGTCAAGCCGCAAAGTGCGGCCAGAATGAACGCTTTGAATAAGACCAATCCAGGCGCGCCCGCGGCATAAATCTCGTACAGGATTACTTGAGCCAGCCATTCGTGCGTCAGGTTGAAATGCCGGACCTGTTCCTCGCCGGGATAGGCAGGCTTGCCAAGGTTGGTCGTGAAGGAGAACGGATCGGGAACAGGCAAAGCATGAACGTGGGCGATGTAATCGCCGGTCTTGAGATGCCACCAGGTATCGTAGCCCGCCTCCTCGGTCGAAAACAGGCCGATCAAGCAAATCGCCGCGAGAACCAGAATGCCAGGGCGAAGCCAAGCTGGATCGCGCCGTTCAGACTGCGGGACAGAAGAGGTGGCAACGGCTGGAATACTGCGGGTGCGGCGGGACACTTTATCAATGATAACCGGGGATAACACGTAAAGCCCGGCAGCTAACCCTTTTCGATGCCGTGCGTCATACTCGGGAGAGGTGAATCGAAATGAAGAAACTGCTGCTATTCCTGTCCGTTAGCGCCCTGGTATTCGCGGGCGACAGCTCCCGCTACCGGGAGGACTTCCACTACTCCTACCCGCAGACGGCCGGCGGCCGGTTTAGCATCGAGAATTTCAACGGCTCGGTTGAAATTTCGGGTTGGGATCAGAACACGGTGGACATCTCGGGCACCAAGTACGCTGAGAGCGAGAGCCTGCTGCATTCCATGCAAATCGAGGCATCCAGTTCCGGTAACGCGGTTCGCGTGAAAACCACCCGGCCCGATACGCACCACGGAAATATGGGGGCGAAATACGTCATTCGAGTTCCCCGTCACACCGCGCTTGAAGATGTCTCCAGCTCGAACGGATCCCTGCGCGTGGAAGATATCGACGGCAATGCGCACTTGGCTACTTCCAACGGGTCCATTCACCTGGGCAAGATCCACGGCAATGTGGATGCCCATTCATCCAATGGCAGCATTGAAGTGCAGGATGTGAAGGGCGACGTGAATTTCACCACCTCCAACGGCGGTGTGCACGCCGACAACGTGGATGGAGCTTTTGAGGCCCAAACATCGAACGGCGGCATCCGGGCCCATTTGCACGACACCGCGAGCGGACGCGCCATTCGCGCCAGCACCTCGAATGGCGCCATCGATCTGCAAGTGGACGCTCTTCGTCAGAACGACGTGATCGCTTCCACCAGCAACGGTCCCATCACCGTGCGGATGCCCGCCAACGCCGCCGCCACACTCCACGCATCCACAAATTCCAATGGATCGATCCGGAGCGATTTCGACGTTCTCATGCACCCCGGAGAGATTTCCAAGCACCGCATCGAAGGCACCATCGGCGGAGGCGGACAGAAGATCGACCTGGTTACCTCGAACGGCAATATCACGCTGCTGAAGATGTAACGGTCAGCCCCGCAACAGGCGGACAGTCTCCGACAAAACGTTCCCGCCCGCAGCGCCAGCCGGCGAGGCTGCCCCATTGGCGGCGGGTTTTTCCTCACCTTCACCAGGCGCGAGAAACAAGTTCGCTTCGATGCCGTGCTGCTTGGTATACAAGTCGTAATAACGGCCGTGAGCCGCGTACAACTCTTCGTGCGTGCCGCGCTCGGCGATCTTGCCGGCTTCCACCACCAGAATCTGATCGGCGCGCCGGATAGTGGATAGCCGGTGCGCGATCACGAAGGTCGTGCGTCCCTGCATCAGGTATCTGAGCCCTTCCTGAATCATGGCCTCGGACTCCGAGTCGAGACTTGATGTTGCTTCGTCCAGAATCAGGATGCGAGGGTCCGCCAGAATGGCGCGAGCGATGGAAACACGCTGCCGCTGGCCGCCCGAGAGTTTCACGCCGCGCTCGCCCACAATCGTGTCGTACTTTTTCTCAAAGCCTTCCGCAAACTCATCCACGCGGGCGATCCGGCACGCCTCCATGATCTGCTCTTCGGTGGCATGCGGGCGCGCAAAAGCGACGTTTTCGCGAATGGTTCCATCGAACAGGAAAGTCTCCTGCAACACCACGCCGAGCTGCGTGCGGAACGAGTCGAGCCGCACCGTGGACAGATCCACGCCGTCCAACAGAATGGCCCCGGATTCAGGCAGATGAAACGCCGAGATCAGCCCTATGATCGTTGACTTGCCGGATCCGGACGGCCCTACCAGCGCCGTCACCGTGCCAGGCTCGGACCGGAACGAAACGTCCTTCAGCACGGCCTTCCCGGCATCGTAGGAAAAATTGACGTGATCGAAAACAACCTGCCCTGTAATCGCCGGCAAAACCTGCGTGCGGCTTGGATCCTGGTCCTCCGGCCGCTCGCGCAGCACTTCACGCGTGCGCTCCAATCCCGCCAGCGCCTCGGTGAGTTGCGTTCCAATGTTGACGATCTGGAACATGGGCGCAATCATGAACGCCAGCAGAGCGGTGAATGTCACGAATTGGCCCAGAGTCATGGAGTTCGCCAGGATCTGGCGCGCCCCAACGTACATGATGATTGTGCCCACCACTCCCATCAGGACGGTTGCCGAAAGGCTCATCAACGAAGTCGCCGTTAGCGATTTCAGCACGTTCGATAGCAACCGCTGAACACCCGCCGCGAAAACCTGCTCCTCGCGGTCCTCGGCGTGGTATCCCTTCACCACGCGGACGCCCCCCAGGGACTCAGTGAGACGCCCGTTCACCTCGGCGTAGATCTTGCTGCGCTCGCGGAAAATCGGGCGAATGACGGCGAAAGCTTTCTTGAGGACCAGCGCGAATCCGATGACAATGGCAAGCGCGATGATCGTCAGCAGCCAGTTGATGTACAAAAGGTAAACCAGAACCAGCACGGCGGTCAGGACTCCGCCCACGAATTCGATCAAACCGGTGCCCAGCAGGTTGCGAATGCCTTCCACATCGTTCATGATTCGCGACACCAGGGTTCCGGTCTTGTTGGCGTCGTAGTAGGCCACGGGAAGGCGGCCGACATGCGCCTGCACCTTGCGCCGCAGCTCGGCGATCAGTCTTTGGCCGGATTTCGAAACCAGTTGCGTCAAGGCGTAGGACGTGGCGCCCTGGATCACCGTGGCAGCCATCACCAGCAGCACCAGCGGAAGTAGCAAGCTGACATGCCGTTTGGTGATTACGTCGTCGATCAGATACCGGGTGGAAGCAGGCAACACCAAGCCGCAGGGCCGGCTGATAAACATCAGCAGGAAGCCTAGACCCAGCACGCGGCGGCGCGGACGGATCAGGTCGCGAATGTCCGGCCAAAGTTCGCGCAATCGCTCGGACGAGCGTTTCTTGGGTATTTGCGGTGTCACGGGAGCTTAAACTATTGTATGGGATGCGCCATCAATCCCGTTGGATGCCTTATTAACCCATGCCGAATCTATACGCTGGAACCTCCGGGTTCGCTTACCCAAGCTGGAAACCCGATTTCTACCCGCAGAAGTTGCCGTCCAAGAAATTCCTGTCTTATTACGCCGAAAGACTAAACGCCGTGGAGGTGAATTACACCTTCCGCCGGCTGCCATCCGCGTCGACGCTGGAAAACTGGGCCAATGACACGCCCCAGGGATTCGTATTCCCGCTCAAGGCGCACATGCGGATCACCCATATCCTGCGCCTGAAACCGTCCGAGTTCACCGAAGTATTTTTCAAGGCAATCGACCCGCTGCGCTCCGCCCGGCGCTTGGGTCCCGTGCTATTTCAGCTCCCGCCGGCGATGAAATGCGACGAAGCCCTCCTGGCCGATTTCCTAGCGACTCTTCCACCCGACATGCGTTACGCCTTCGAGTTCCGCCACGTCTCCTGGCTGGTAGATCCGGTGTATCGACTACTGGAAAAGCACGGAGTGGCATTATGCCTGGCGGAATCCGAAAAACTCACGATTCCAGAAGTAGTGACCGCGAACTTCGTCTACTCGCGTCTACGCATGCCGGAGTATTCGCCCGATGACCGCAAAGAGATTGCCGGCCGCGTGGAACAGTTGATGGGCCGAGGTCAAGACGTCTACGTCTTCTTCAAGCACGAAGAAACGCCGGCGGGAGCATTGTATGCGGAGGAGCTGCTCAATAAAATCCAGAAAAAAACAGCCGGTGCATAGTGGGGCCTGCCGCCCGCGATCTGCCGCCCTACCTCGCTGCTTTCTTGCGTCCTTCCGCCTTCTGCTGCTTCGGCGCTTCCGCCTCCGATGCCACCGGCTTCTTCGCAATCGCGAGGCTCTTCTTCAGCGCCTCCATAATGTCGATCACCTTGGACGGCTCGGCCTGCGGTGGTGTCACCACTTCCTGTCCCTTGATCTTCGCGTCAATCAGCGCCTGCAGATTCTCGCGGTAGGTATCTTTGTACTTCTCGGGCTCGAACGCGGCAGCCAGCGACTCCACCAGCATTTCCGCCAGCTTCACTTCCTGATCCTTCACCATGCTGGTGTCGGTGCGGAACTCTTCCACCTTGCGAACTTCGTTGGCGAAGTACATGGTGTGCATCATCAATCCGGTGGCTCCCGGGCGGAAGATCACGATGTGCTCGCGATTGTGCATCGCAATTTTAGCCACGCCCACGTAGCCGGTCTTTTTCAGCGTGTTGTAGAGCAGTGCGTACGGCTTCTCGCCCGCGTCGTCGGGCGCCATGTAGAAAGAACTTTCGAAGTAGATGGGGTCTACTTCAGTGGTCTTGACGAACTCGAGAATCTCCATCACCTTCGCCGAGGATGGCGCCATCCGCTTGATCTCTTCATCCTCGATCACCACGTAGCGATCCTTCTCGTATTCGTAGCCCTTCACAATTTCGCTGCGCGGAATGGGCTTGTCTTCCGCCTGGCAATAAATGGTCTGCTTGATGCGTGAGTTGTCGGTTTTGTGAAGCTGGTTAAAACTGATACTGTCGCTACGCGCGGCGGTGAACAGCTTCACGGGAAACGAAACGAGACCAAAGGTAAGGTGCCCTTTCCAGACTGTCGAGGCCATAAGGGTATTCTCCGAATCTATATAGACATAACATGAAGGTCAAACATTATCAACCGGGAACGTTTCTTCCATTCCAAAGCAGCCTTCTTTCAATAACTTAGCAAAACGAACTGCTCTTTGATTAGCCCTGAATGGCCATGCGTCCGAGCTTGACGCTCGGTCAAAGCCTCGGGTAACATCGGCGAAGCAACCAGAGTCATATTAACCATCCGGATGAATCCCCCAGTTACTAATAGCTCGACGACCATCCATGAAGGTCCCTCAGTCCAACCACCTCGATCCAGCGGCACAACGCAGAAGAAAAGCCACGCTTGGGTATGGATTCTCGTTCTCGCGGCGATAGCCCTTTCGAGCTATTACTACCTCACCCACGGCAAGCGCGGAACCGCGGCCGCGAAAGCTCCGAGCGTGTCAGGGGGACGCGCGATTCCCGTGGTCGCAGCGCCCGCAACACGCGGCAACATGGGCCTTTATCTAAACGGACTGGGCCTGGCGACCGCCTTCAACACGGTCACCGTCAGAACGCGCGTCGATGGAGAACTGATCAAGGTCGCGTTCGAGGAAGGCCAGTTGGTCCGCCAAGGAGACCTGCTGATCGAGATCGATCCCCGTCCCTATCAGGTTCAGCTTGAGCAGGCCGAAGGCAATATGGCGCGCGACGAAGCCACCTTGAACAACGCCAAAGTGGATCTGGCTCGATACAAGGTTCTGATGGAACAAGACGCCATCCCCAAACAGCAATTGGACACGCAGGAAGCGACGGTGCGGCAAGCTGAGGGGAATATCAAAAGCGATCAAGCCACCATCGACACCGCCAAGCTTCAACTGGTTTATTGCAAGATCCACAGCCCCATCACCGGCCGAATCGGCTTGCGGCTGGTGGATCAAGGCAACCAAGTACACGCGGCGGACGCGAACGGTCTGGCGGTGATCACGCAGTTGCAACCCATCGCTGTGATCTTCAATATCGCGGAAGACCATCTGCCTGAGGTGACCAAGAAGATGCGCGCCGGCGCGAAGTTCATGGTGGAAGCGTGGGATCACGACATGAAGAAGAAGATTGCCACCGGAACATTGCTCACCATCGACAACCAGGTGGACCAGACTACCGGAACAGTACGCTTCAAGGCCAGCTTCGCGAATGAGGACGACTCACTCTTCCCCAATCAATTCGTAAACGCGCGCTTATTGTTGGACACCAAAAGCAATGTCGTGATCATTCCCGCCGCAGCCATCCAACGCAGTCCGGACTCGATGTATGTCTACCTCATAAAACCGGACCATACCGTCGAAGTGCGAAACGTGGTGTCGAGCCTGACGGAAGGCGACCAGGCGGCCATCGACAAGGGTCTCGCGCCGGGCGACATGGTGGTGATCGACGGTGTCGATAAACTACAGCCCGGATCGAAAGTCTCGACAGGAAAAGACGGTGGTGCTCCGAAGGCTGGAGCCGCAAAAGGCGCGGGCAAAAAAGGATAGAGCATGAGCCCATCCCGCCCGTTTATCGAGCGACCGGTAGCGACAGCTCTGCTCATGGTAGGCGTGCTGCTGGTCGGCGGCGTGGCCTATCGCCAGTTGCCCGTTTCAGCGCTTCCGGAAGTAGATTATCCGACCATCCAAGTGCTCACATATTATCCGGGAGCCAGCCCGGATGTGATGGCATCGTCCGTTACAGCGCCGCTGGAGCGGCAGTTCGGCCAGGTGCCCGGCCTGAATCAGATGACCTCCATCAGCTCGGCCGGAAGCTCCATCATCACGCTGCAATTCGTTTTGACGTTGAACATAGACGTTGCCGAGCAGGAGGTGCAAGCCGCTATCAACGCAGGCTCGAACTTTCTTCCCGTCGATTTACCCAACCCGCCCATATACAACAAGATCAACCCCGCCGACGCGCCCATTCTTACGCTCGCGTTGACTTCGAAGACGCTGCCGTTATCGAAGGTGGAGGATCTGGCTGACACGCGCCTGGCTCAGAAAATCTCGCAACTCTCAGGCGTTGGTTTGGTGAGCATTAGCGGCGGCCAGAAGCCCGCCATTCGAATTCAAGCCAATCCGATGGCGCTTTCTTCCTACAAGCTCAACCTGGAAGACCTGCGTACCGCTGTCGCATCCGCCACCGTGAATCAGGCCAAAGGCAATTTCGATGGCAAGCTGCAGGATTACACCATTGGCGCGAACGATCAGCTTCTTTCAAGCGCGGATTACCGGCCTTTGGTGGTCGCGTACCGCAACGGCGCACCCGTGGTTCTTTCCGACATCGCAACGGTAGTGGACGGCGCCGAAAACATTCGACAAGCGGCGTGGATGAACGAATCACCCGCGTTGATTCTCAACATCCAGCGGCAGCCAGGCGCCAACATCATCGCGGTGGTGGATCGTGTAAAGAAGTTGCTGCCCCAGCTTCGCGCTTCCCTGCCGGCATCCGTCGAAGTAACCGTATTGACGGATCGCACCAATACCATTCGCGCATCCGTCCAGGATGTTGAATTTGAGTTGATGCTGACCATCGCCTTGGTTGTGATGGTGATCTTCCTGTTCTTGCGCACGCTGGCCGCTACCGTGATCCCCAGTGTCGCGGTGCCGTTATCGCTGGTGGGTACTCTCGCGGTGATGTACGCGCTGAACTTCAGCCTTAACAATCTCACTCTTATGGCCTTGACCATTTCCACAGGCTTTGTGGTGGACGACGCGATTGTGATGATCGAAAACATCGCGCGCTATATCGAAGCTGGCGAACCGGCCATGCAAGCGGCCTTCAAAGGCGCGGAACAGATCGGGTTCACCATTTTGTCGCTGACCGTTTCGTTGATCGCGGTGCTGATCCCGCTGCTTTTCATGGGCGACGTGGTGGGACGGCTCTTTCGCGAATTCGCGATCACGCTGAGCGCCACCATTCTGATCTCCGCGGTGGTTTCGCTCACCTTGACTCCGATGATGTGCTCGCGGCTTCTGCACCACAAGCCGGAATCCGAACAGAGCCGGTTCTATCGTAGCTCCGAGCGCGTCTTCGAAAATATCGTCGCGTTCTACGGCCGCACGCTCGGCTGGGTTCTGCAGCACCAACTCCTGACTTTGATGGTGGCCGCCGGCACGCTCGCGCTGACCGGATATTTGTACTACATCATTCCCAAAGGCTTCTTCCCGGTGCAGGACACGGGCGTGATTCTGGGAATTTCCGAAGCTCCCCAGACAGTATCATTCAGCTCCATGGCCGAACGGCAGCAAGAGCTGGCGAAGGTGATCCTGAAGGACCCCGCGGTGGAGAGCCTGTCATCCTTCATCGGAATCGACGGCACCAACACCACCATCAACAGCGGACGAATTCAGATCAACCTGAGACCGATTGAGGACAGAGACATCAGCGCCAGCGATATTATCCGGCGTCTCCAACCACAACTCGCGAGCGTGGAGGGAATCGCGCTCTACATGCAGCCCGTGCAGGATCTCAGCGTGGAAGATCGCGTCAGCCGGACGCAGTTTCAATACAGCCTGGAAGATCCCAGCGTCAAGGAATTGAACGAGTGGGTGCCGCGTTTTCTGGCTAAACTTCAAGCCGAACCCGAACTGCGCGATGTGGCCAGCGATCAGCAAAATGGCGGATTGCAGGCACGCCTGGTGATTGACCGGTCCACGGCATCCAGAATGGGCATCAGCCCGCAAATGATCGACAACACGCTGTACGACGCCTTTGGCCAGCGCCAAATCGCCATCATGTTCACGGAGCTGAATCAGTATCGCGTGGTGATGGAAGTGAAGCCGACCTTCCAGTTGGGTCCCGACGCGCTTCGCGATATCTACATCCGCTCGGCTACGAACGGCGAAGTCCCGCTCAGTGCCTTCACGCGATTTGAGCAGAAGAACGCGGCGTTGGCCATTAATCATCAAGGGCAGTTCCCCGTCGTAACGGTCTCTTTCAATCTGGCTCCGAAAAAATCTTTGGGAGATGCCGTCAGCGCGGTGAACCGCGTACAGAAGCAATTGAACATGCCGGCCAGCATCGATCAAGGTTTCCAGGGCACCGCTCTGGCATTCCAAGCTTCGCTGACGAACACTCCGATTTTGATTCTGGCCGCGGTGGTGACCGTGTACATCGTGCTGGGAGTTCTCTACGAGAGCTACATCCATCCGCTGACCATTCTTTCCACGTTGCCTTCCGCGGCCGTCGGCGCGTTGCTGGCTCTGATGATCTGCGGCCAGGACTTCAGCGTCATCGCACTGATAGGAATTATTCTGTTGATCGGGATCGTGGAAAAGAACGCGATTATGATGATCGACTTTGCGCTCGAAGCGGAGCGCAAAGAAGGCAAGAAACCGCTAGACGCGATTTATCAAGCGAGCCTGCTCCGCTTCCGCCCCATCATCATGACTACTTTCGCCGCGCTATTGGGCGGCGTTCCGCTGGCGTTAGGAACCGGCACGGGAGCCGAATTGCGCCGGCCGCTGGGCATCGCGATTGTAGGCGGCTTGATCTTCAGCCAGCTTCTGACCTTGTACACCACGCCCGTGATTTACCTGGCATTCGATCGCATGGCGCGCCGCGTCACCAGGCGTGAGGTGCCGGCATGAGCATCTCCGCGCCATTCATCCACAGGCCCGTCGCCACAACTCTGCTCACCATCGCGCTCGCGCTCGCGGGCGCAATCGCCTACGTCTTTCTCCCCGTCGCGCCACTTCCTCAAGTGGAATTTCCAACCATATCGGTCTCGGCCGCGCTTCCTGGCGCTAGCCCGGAGACCATGGCTTCGTCCGTAGCCACGCCGCTCGAACGCCAGTTCGGACGCATCGCCGGCGTCAACGAGATGACTTCCACCAGCTATCTCGGATCCACCAGCATCACCTTGCAATTCGATCTCACGCGCAATATCGACGCCGCGGCGCGCGACGTCCAGGCCGCCATCAACGCGGCGCGCGGACAATTGCCCACCAATCTCCCCACTCAGCCCTACTATCACAAGGTGAACCCGTCCGACTCGCCGATTCTGTTTCTGGCGATGACTTCCCCCACGCTCGACATCGCGCATTTATACGATGCTGCTTCGTCCATTCTTCAGCAGAAACTTTCGCAGGTGTCGGGCGTCGGTCAGGTGTTCGTCAGCGGCG
>Ga0206833_1029_pt1 | contig 36981 bp, 34 predicted proteins | sample Alteio_BWOrgCont_32_FD_152891 | JGI IMG/M metagenome (GOLD analysis project Ga0206833, IMG submission 152891) | Enriched cells from forest soil in Barre Woods Harvard Forest LTER site, Petersham, Massachusetts, United States -... | ecosystem: Environmental > Terrestrial > Soil > Temperate forest >... | reverse complement strand
TTTTGGGAAATTGAAGCCGTTACCATGCATGATGAACATGAGTACAAAACCTCCAACCCGAACCAACCCAACGCCACCTCTTACTATTTTGGAAAACTAAATGGAATGGAAGCCATTCGGCTTGGTCTTGGAATTTCGCAAATGCTTTGGAGAAAGAACGATTTAAATTGCATACAGGTAGATGCCGTATATGCAGTTGGGGCATCCGTTGCTATTTTAAAACCCGTTTACCTGGATATTATAACCAACAACCTGAATGGCGATGCCCTTCCTGTTGCTCAAATATATAACCCTTATGCTGATACGCCATCTAATATATACGGACGCGCATCTGTATTTGACGGATTGGGTCAACTGAGTTTCTATCCCGGAGGATATGCCAGAGCCGGCGTTAATTTTGATTTTTCCAATCGCCATAAAAGTGTAAAGTCTATTGAAATTGGTGTTATTGTAGATGGCTACAGCAATGTAATTCCAATGATGGCTTTTGCAAAAAATAATCAAGCCTTTGTAAATCTTTACTTGACATTCAGCATGGGTAAGCGCTGGATCTAAACTATAAATTTGTGTCAGAAAACGAAAGTATACAACTCAGTAAGCCACCCAGTGGGAAACCATCCTGGCTTAAAGTAAAACTACCAACAGGAGAAAACTACCGCACGGTAAGGTCTACGGTTGATGCAAACCGATTGCATACTATTTGCCAAAGTGGCAACTGCCCCAATATGGGAGAATGCTGGGGTGCCGGAACAGCCACCTTTATGATATTAGGAAATATATGTACCCGTTCTTGCGGATTCTGTGCCGTTGCAACCGGTCGTCCTAAGGCTGTTGATCTGAAGGAACCCGAACGTGTTGCTGATGCCGTTAGCCTGATGAAAGTAAAACATTGCGTACTTACTTCGGTAGATAGAGATGACCTGAAAGATGGCGGAGCAGCCATTTGGGTAGAAACTATAAATACTATTCGTGAAAAATGCCCCGGAGTTACACTTGAAACATTAATAGGCGATTTTCAGGGAGACCCTGAACTGGTCGCTAAAATTGCTGCAGTACGCCCGGAAATAGTATCGCATAATCTCGAAACAGTAAGAAGGCTTACCAAGCAAGTGCGTATACAGGCAAAGTACGACCGTAGCTTGTCTGTACTGAAAATGCTAAAGGATGCAGGCTGCAGAACCAAATCGGGTATCATGCTGGGCTTGGGAGAAACATTTGCTGAGATTACAGAATCAATGGATGACCTTAGAAATGCAGGCGTAGATATACTAACACTCGGCCAATACCTGCAGCCAACCCCTGAACATTTGCCGGTAAAGGATTATATCCACCCTGATGTTTTTGCGGAACTAAAACAGATAGGACTTTCCAAAGGTTTCCGCTATGTAGAAAGTGGTCCCTTGGTAAGGTCTTCCTATCATGCCGAAAAGCATCTCTTTTAGTCCTTACAGTATTGGTATTTGAATTTCCGCACTACCGTTTAATAAGTCAAAACCGCATTTTAATAAGTGAAAGCCACCATTTAATAATTGTGGCAACTATCCCTGTTCCTATAGTATATCTTTGTGTCCGTAAGTATTTTTTCCTGATACGACTTTAAAGGAACACCTATAAACTATACTTCATGAGGCTAAACGATTCATATACTACTGACCAGCATTTTAATCTTCAGTCTATTGACTTCATGCTACCTAAGCGAAACACCTTGCCTATCTTAAGCCTGCCACTTACAATCGTTATATTCTTCATTAGTATATTCCTGAATATTTTTGGTAGTGGTTCAAGGCAATATTATCCGGAAAAGAGTAATACTGGAGATCTATATAAAAACCGGATACAGCGAATGGAGCAATTCTTTTTCAACGCCCGGAAAAATAATATGACCAATAGTCTGGATTACGGAAGTATGTTGGCTGCTGATATAGCAGACAGAGCCATGAGCCATTTACGCAGAACCCATTCGGCAACCGTTCCTGCTTTTAACTGGATAAGTCTGGGGCCCGCTAATACAGAAGGTGATCATAAAGTGAACTTCTCAACAGATAATTTGAGCGCCGGAACTTATTTCGCATCGTTGACCGTTGATACTGTCCGTAAGGTCAGCAAATTTGTAGTAGTTAAATGACAGCTTTATAAAACACATTTTCAACAAAATAATTTAAATAAACACAACATACATATACTTATTGATATTCTAATAATTAATATATTTGTAACCTAACTCACCAAATAACCTCGTTATGAACATAAACGAATCTGCCAAAACCAGTAAAAATTCGCTCTCATTTGTAAGCCTAAGTATTGCAACCGGGGCTATTTTCATGGGGCTGCTTGTATCTGTCTTACCAAGTCATCGTCAGTACTTTCCGACCAAAACTGCCGACAAAGACGAAGATATGAGCGCTAAAGGCATGCAAGAGTTCTTTTTTAACGCCCGTAAAGACAACAATACCAATAGAATGGACTATGTTAGCATGCAGTCAGCTGCTATTGCTGACAGAGCTTTGGCTAATGTCCGTGGAACACATGCCCCATCTACTGTCCCTACATTTAAATGGAACAGCATGGGTCCTACAAACATTGGCGGACGTACACGTGCAATATTAATTGATAATAACGACCCTACTCATCAAACTGTATTTGCTGGCGGTATTACAGGTGGAATATGGAAATCTACCAATGGTGGAGGCACCTGGGATAACGCAACAGCTGCACTTTCTTATAGCCTGAATGATACATTGCAAAACTTGAATATTTGTTGCCTTGCGCAAGATTCTAAAGGTGCTATATATGCCGGTACAGGTGAGGGTTTTACCGCATATGGCATTAATTCTGAATTCAGTTCGGGTGAATTAGGCGGTGGTATCTATAAATCAACTGATGATGGCGTTACCTGGCGTTTATTACCAAGTACCATACCAACTCCGGTTGATAATTATAATGTTAAATGGGCCTACGTTAATCGTATTGCCATTCGTCCAGATAGTCTTCAAGTGATCTATGCAGCAACAACCGCCGGGTTAATGGTTTCCCACGATAGTGGAACATCTTGGAATTATGCGAGCAATGCCGTTACCCATGGAAACTTGAATGGTACTTCACTGGACGTAAAAATCTCTACTGATGGTAGTGTAGTGGTTGCCGAAGAAAACGGATACGGATACTACTGTTATCCACAAAGTGGAAACTCCGGAGCTTTTACTGAGATAAAATCGACAGGACAAGGCCGCTTATTTGGTAATGCTTCCCGTATAGAATTTGCTATCTCTCCTACCGATGCAAACCGTATTTATGCTTCTGTAATTGGAAGCAATGCTATTTTTGGTACAGGCGGTACCGGTTCCGGTATTTTTATGACAATGAATGCGTTCTCAAGTGGAAATGGTGGATACTGGTATGATATCGGCCCGGGTGGAAGCACCGGTTTTGATCCTTATACTGAACCAGGCCCAACAACAGATGATCAAGCTACCTATGACAATACTTTAGGTGTTCCACCGGCTAACGAAGCCCAGGTATTATGCGGTGGTACAACTCTTTACGAATGGAGTGGTGCAAGCACCTTTGATACTGTTGGCTCTTGGCAAAAGGTTAGTCATTATGAAGAATACTATTCAGGGGACCCACTTTGGATCCATGCTGATGAGCACGCTATTGTTTTTGATAATGCTCACCCGGCGACCGTTTATATCGGATGTGATGGAGGTATCTTTAAGTGTTCTAATATGCAGATCAATCCCGGATCTATGGCTGAAGCTTCTATTGCAGCTTTACAAATTCAACCTATCAACAGAAACTATAATGTAACTCAATACTATACTATCTGTTTCTCTCCTCAAGTTAACTACAGAGCCATTAATGGTCAATCTGTAGGTCTTGGTCTTGGTGGTGGAACACAAGATAATGGTTCACCATATATTAACGGACAATCTTTTAATCCATACGACGCGACTGACTTAAGCGGTGGTGATGGTGCCGGATCTGTAGTATCTCAATTGGATCCCAACATTGCATACTTCTGTAGTGATTATGGTTCTTTTGAAAGAACAGGAAACCTGGGTACTCTTTCTTTCCCGACCAGTGCCTATACCCAAACCAAAGGATGGGACAAAGGTGGAAATATTGACAGCGTTTGGGGTGGCGGTGCTAACGGTGGCACAGCTTGCTTTGTGTTTCCTGCTGCTTTATATGAAAATCCTTATGATTTGCTTAATCATGATTCTTTGCAGTATATTACTACCCAAGCTTATGCTGCCGGAGATACAATTTGGCCGATTTCAGCAACAGCTAATATGATCTACCCTTATGTTCTACCGACAGCACACCCTGCCGGCGATACATTCAATGTTCCGGATAGAGTTGTTTCAAGGCTTGCTATTGGGTTCGTTCCTAAAGCAGGTGGTATTTGGATAACCGGACAAGGTGCCAGCAACAGTACTGTGATTTGGATACCGATTGCAGGACCACTTTCAAAACCTGCAGCACTTACTGATGGTGCTACAATACACGCCCTTGCATGGACTGGTGATGGCAACACCCTTTTTGCAGGAACAGAAGATGGAGCGTTGATCAGGCTTACAAATATCAACTCAGTTATAGCCAACAGTTACAAAAGCGGAGCTCTTTGGTCAAACGGAGGAAGCAGAGGAATTGTTGATACTACAAACCAGGTTATTTCTGCCAATTTAAATTTAGGTGCCGGTAGCAGAGACGTATTATCTATTTCTGTAGACCAAAACAATGCAAATAATGTACTTGTAACTGTAGGTAATTATAACAATTCAACATATGTTTATTACTCCGGAAATGCAATGAGTGCTACCCCTACCTTTACTGCGGTACAGGGTAATTTACCTAAAATGCCTGTTTATGCCTCTATTCTTGACCTGATAGATTCAACCGGGCATTGGATCACTAATTCTGCTATGATCGGTACAGAACATGGCATCTATACCACTTCAAATATTACCAAAGCTGGAGGACCTGTTTGGGTGAAAAACAATGGCGGTATGGCTAATGTAATGACCCTTGCTTTAAAACAACAAACATCTTTACCTTGGATGTGTAATAACTTTGGTGTTATTTATGCAGGAACTCACGGAAGAGGAGTTTGGGGTACCAATAACCTGCATAATGCTGTAACAGGTATACCAGCTGTTAGTACTGCTGTAGCTTTAAATGATCTGAAGATATACCCTAACCCTATGACTAGCCAGGGCAACATTCAATTTAGCTTAACTGCTGCCGATAATATCACTATAACTATATATGATATGCAAGGCCGCGAAGTAAAAACCATGAACATGGGTAATCAAACACCCGGTAGCCATTTGGTTTCTTTTGCATCGAGCGACTTAGCAGGTGGAACTTATTTTGCTTCCTTAACCGGAACTGACTTCAGAAAAGTCAGCAAGTTTATTGTGGTTAAATAATTAATACAAACCTTTAAATAAAAAACCCTGCCTTGATATAAGGCAGGGTTTTTTATTTAATAATCACTACTATTACTTGGTTGCAATTACAAGGTATTTGCTTTCACTCCAGAAAGTGGCAGGCATAGTGATAGAAATGGAATCTGTTTTGCTACCACTTATTAGTTGATAAGCGTTTTCCGGATGTGTTGTAATAAACCTCCTGAATTTACCATGCAGTGCAATACCTGTCAGGCTATTCATATCTGTTTTAACAAATACATTGTTGTTAGCAGCTGGGTTCAATTCAGCAACACGTCCCAAGCCTATAAAGCCTCCTTCCTTATTGATCACTCCTTTATCCTGCAATTCTTTCATAGTTCCGGATACATAATAAACAGTACTTAAAACAGCCATTTCTGTTCGTTGCTTCTTAATTACTACTATGCTATCATTAAAACGAGCTGTAACTAACCGCAATGAATCATCTGCTTTACCAAGCCTGTTTTGAAGCTCTGCTATTTCTTCATCCTTTTGTGCAGTTTCTTGTGTTAGATGATCTACTAAACTTTGCAGTTTAGTATTCTTGGTATCCATTCCTTTCAACCTATGTTGCAAACTATTCATCTTTTTATCATTTGCAACAATCCACTCATCTAATTCCTTAATTTCTGCCACAACGGTCTCTTTGTCGCCCGAATTCATTTCGGCAGGTTTCATGGTTATTATTTTTTCCCGCTCCTTAATTCGATCTAAATTATCCTGTATTTCATTTAAATCATTTAAGTATGCAGTTATTAAAGAATCCTTTTGGGTAGCCTGCACAGCCCGCACAGAATCTTCTTTAGCTAAGCTTTTTATCTTTTGAACTTCTTCTTTACTGGTATTGTTGCATGCCGCTATTGCAAACATGGCAACAAAAATAAAAATGGGTGTTTTCATTATTTTTAATTTTTTAAGGCCAAGTTATTTCGTAACTTATTTAATTCAAGCTACTTTTCGCTTAAAGGCCAATATATTTAGGTAAACCTAGCATCCTTGATGTTTAATAACATCAAAAAAATCAATCGTACTGGTAATAAAATTGTTATTTTATCACTAGCAAAGTGTAGGTGGGGGCCGAAACGAAAATGAAGATAAAAATTCATCTCTTACAACCAGAAGTCCGGAAAAAAACAGCGTATATTGTGTGTGGGATTCATTCATTACAGCATTATCGCCCTGGTTTTTTAAAATATATGATACAGGAATATTCGCTCTGGTGGCGATGATGATACCTTTTCCTTCTAGCCCACATCGAAAAAGTATTACAACTTGTTTTTTTGCAGGGCAGGTATCCTGCATACTATATGTAAGTATACCATCAGAGTGACTTATTAAAATTGTATTAATCTCATACGTATTAAACGGATAATTTATTTCATTTGCCTTTACTCGACCAATAATGAACACAACTAAAATAAAAGTGAAAAGTATACTTATCTTTTTGGTCATTCGTTTCTTGTTACAGAGAAAAATAGCGCACAATAGAACACTACAAATATAAAACGGTTATAGCAGCCGATTTATTAATTAACATTTTTTAATAACCTTGTTCTTTCCAATATACAACAAATCAATTAAAAATGTTTATAATCAGCTATTTAACACCATTTAATAAATCCGAAATTTGCACTAGTATTTACTAAGTATTCTAATTTAATACTATTTCAATTATAAACATGTTATAAAACAAAAAAATCTTACCTTCGCATCAACTTGTTATCCCCTGTCCTAATTACTTAATGAAAACACACATACCTGCATCTTTGCTCGTTTCCATATTTTTGGTTGGGCTGCACTTAAAATCATTCGCCCAGAATATAGGTATCAATACTTCCGGCGCTGCTCCTAGTTCCTCAGCCATATTAGATGTAAATGCAAGCCCAAATAATAATCAAGGAATGCTTATTCCTCGTATGACTGATGCACAACGCCAGGCATTAAAAACCCCAACTGCAGGATTGCTGATATACAATACAACCTCTAATTCCCTTAATTTATATAATGGTTCGGGCTGGCAGCAATTAGGTGGTAATAGTGTTTCTTCAACTTCCGGTGCGGGAACAGGACCTGGGAATGGTATAGCTATAAATACAACCGGTGCTACCCCCAATGCCTCTGCTTTGCTGGATGTTTCATCAACAACAAAAGGAATACTCATTCCCAGAACGACCCAGGGTTCAGTAACGACTACAACCGGCATAACGATCTATAATACCGCAACAAATACTATCAATGTATACAATGGTAGCAGTTGGTTCGCACCTTGCTCCTTCCTTTTAGACAATACAACGGGGAGTGGAGCAACAGTGAGTGGCATAGCCATTAACTCTACAGGGGCAACTCCGAATGCATCAGCAATATTGGATCTATCATCCAGTTCATTGGGAATGTTATTTCCATCCTTAACTTCTACGCAAAGAGATGCAGTTAAATCACCAGCCCAAGGATTATTAATTTATTGTAGTACCGATGCTACATTGGAGTATTGGACCGGCACTGCATGGATGGGCCTACAAACAGGCGTGGCTCCTTCCGCTGTTAGTGCAGCTGCCACTCCAAATCCTATTTGTATAGGTTCTGCATTAACCATAACCGGTACTGCTACCGGAGCAACAGGATGGAGTTGGGCAGGGCCAAATAGTTTTTCAGCAGGAACTCAAAATGGTACCCTGGGTACTTTTACTTTTGCAAGCCAAGGCACTTATACGCTCACGGCTAGTAATGGATGTGGTTCTGCTGCACCAGTAACTACAGCATCCATAACCTCCAGGATCATGTATGTGCCTATAACACTTACAAACAGCCAGAGTTCAGTAACACCTGCAAACTTCCAACAGATGATCACGGTAAACAGTTCACTATATACAAGTGCTGAAAATACCGGTTTGCAAAATGTCGAATTCAGCACAGGAGCAGGTGCTACAGGCACTATATTAAACGCGTGGCTTGAAAGTGGAGCAACGAATACTTCAACCGGCACCATTTACTGGGTTAACCTTGGCGCTAATACAATTGCAGCCAGTGGAGGAACGCTGACAATTTATATGAATTTTATGCCGACGAATGTTTTATCGGCCTCAGGACCTACCGGAGAAGCTCCGCAACTTTCAGGAACTTACGGGCAATATGACAATGGGGCACAAGTGTTTACTATTTATACCAACTGGGCAGGAACATCTCTACCTGCCGGTTGGGCAACTTCAGGACCTGCCGCTAATTATAGTATTAGTAATGGCCTAACTTGCACGGGGCCATCCGGAGGAAGTGTTTTTGTTTATTATAATACAGCGCAAAGCCCGATTGGTTATATGCTCGATTCTTACTACAAAACAGGAACAGCACTATCTGACGGACATGATGAGTTAATTGGTTGGGGATTATCTCCTCAAGCATCAGATTTTATAGGAAGCGGCGGTGGTTGGTGGGGATGGATAAATGGAGTATGGTCGGGCTTGCATCAGCAAACAGAAAATGGGGCAGATAAAGCCGGGGCTAATTATCAACCAGGTGGAGCTGCATTTACATACCCTATAATTGTAAGTAGCTCCTGGCAGGCCACCGCACAAAACGTAGGATATTTCAATTATGGTGGCGCACTTACTAATAGTGGCAATGACATTCCAACCATTGGAAGCTCCTACCCTATCGGTGGGTTCTTAAGTTCAGGAGGATCTGTGACATACACATGGTGGAGGGAACGACTTTATCCGCCAAATGCAACTATGCCGTCGGCTACTTTTGGCGCGATCACATGCTATTAAAGGGGAAGATTCACTGAACTCCCCCTATTTTAATTCCAATTTATCTTAATCCCTATTATTTTATAAGAACGAGCTGCCCCTGGTGGGAAGCTAAGTGTCCGGTGCGGCCAAGCACAATATTTAATCTATTGCGGTGTGGTTCTTTCGCAAAATCTTCTGCAGAAACTGAATTATGCTTCAGGAACCAATCGTCTGTTTTCAGGCTGGCAAAGTGCTTAGCAAGTTTAGCGTTCACATTGTTCCAATAACCCCTCAACTCTTTTGCAGAAGGAATTTCAGCAACAGCTTTATCCGGCTTGGTTAAAAAGGGCTCATCTAATTGCGGGTATTGCTGTTCTTCAAAATTAAGCAAGGGCAGCATTCTATCATGCACAGCAGTAAGATGTCCAAGTAAATAAACACCCCTGTTCCTACCTGGGGCAATTTCCTGCATTAATTGTTCATCGGTTAGTTTATTCAATATTTCATCGGTTGCTTTTATTCTGGAATACCAGTTATCCAACACAATTTTTACGGCTACTTCGTTTGTCATATTATTTGTTTTTTTTATTAATTATACTATTCTATTAACGTTGTGCATTTATCATTTTGGCTTCCCGGTATGCATCAGTTGCAAGGCTGAACATTAAAACAATAAGTCCGGTAAATAAAACAAGCCAATCTTTGAAAACTAAATTGGTTAAGAAGATGGTGATTTCTCCATAACGGATCAATACCCATGCTATAATAAGGGCAAAGCCCAACCCTTTTCGCTGTCCATTGTAGATGTACCCTCCACCAAAGAGGAGTAAGTTTAAAAATGCTGCAATCCATGGGTTTTTCATAGTTTATTTGTTTAATGATTATTAATTAGTGACACCTTTTTGATAAATACTAATTTTGATGGTACAAAGATAAATGAATAAACTTGTATTTTGCAAGTTTTAATGATATATATTTGTAAAATCATTTTAACGCAATGAAAAAGAAGACGATAGAAAATCCGGATAAAAGATCCCCCTGCCCTATTTCATGCACATTAGAGCTTGTTGGGGATAAATGGTCGTTACTTATTATACGGGATATGTTGTATAGAAACAAAAGCACCTACAATGAATTTTTAGATTCGCCCGAAGGAATAGCAACTAACATCCTAAATGATCGGTTAAAGAAGCTAACAGAACTTGGTATACTGACCTTTTCGGGCTCCGAAAAACGAAAAATATATGCGCTTACTGAAATTGGACTCGATTTAAAGCCTGTGGTTGATGCAATCGGCACCTTTGGAATGAAATACTTCGAGGGGAGTAAAGAGTATGTGCAAAAGCAGTTAAAAACTGCCACGAATAAAGGGAAATAAAAGAACCCGGTCTTACGGGACCAGGTTCTTTTGACCAGCTATGCCTCACGGGGCATTAATCTTTTTAAACTCTCTGCCAACCTTACGGGGTTGGTCTTCCTTTTTTAGACATGCCTTACGGGGCATTAATCTTTTGAACTCTCTGCCAACCTTACGGGATTGGTCTTCCTTTTCTAGACATGCCTTACGGGGCATTAATCTTTTGAACTCTTTTGCCAACCTTACGGGGTTGGTCTCCTTTTTTAAGATACGCCTTACGGGGCGTTATATCTTATTTGATGATGCAAAGTAAACACCAAAATGATGAAGTATACATGAACTTTGTTTGGAATAAAAGTGACTTTTGTCACACATTCAAAAACGAGCTTGATTTAAAAAATAAATTCAATCGTCTTTTAGCAACAAAAATTGAGTAAAAAATTATTTTTGTAAAACCCACCTAGTAATAACTGATAATCAACGTGATCTTTATTTATACTCATGTTGTATGGTATTTTGTAGAGCCTGTTTTAAACCAATTACCTTATGGTTCATCGATATTTGTTACTAAGGCAAAATATTTCACCCCAGCAATCTGTAACCCTATGAAAAACAAACTACTGCTTATATTATTTATTGCCATTTCCTTCGGCTTAAATGCCCAAAATGTAGGTATTAATACTACTGGTGCAAACCCTAGTATTAATGCCATACTAGATTTAAATACTGGAAACTCCAATAATTTAGGATTGATAATTCCACATGTAACACTTGGAACCTCTTTAACCATTTTTAGCCCTCCTATAGCCAATGCACCAACTATTAAGGATACCGGTATGTTTGTTTACAATATGAATGGAGCTCAGGCAGTTGGTTATTATTATTGGAATGGAACTACCTGGGTAAATGTTTCTGCATCAACTAATGCCTGGCTTCTTACAGGTAACAGTGGAACTACCTGGGGTACTAACTTTATAGGTACTACAGATAACAACCCATTAGCTTTTAGGGTCAACAATATTGAATCTGGCTGGATTGATACTAAAAGTGCTGTATATCTGGGTTATCAGGCTGGCTTACAAGATAATCCAACCAATAGCAATCAAAATACTGGGATCGGTTATCAATCGCTTAAAAACACCACAGCAAACGACAATACAGCTATTGGATATCAATCACTCTCAACAAATACTACAGGTACTTACAATACCGCTATTGGAGCCAATGCAAATACAAGTACCAATAACCTTACAAATGCAACAGCCATAGGTGCCAACACAACTGTAGGAGAAAGCAACGCTGTGGTTATTGGAAATAATGCCAACGTAGGCATAGGAACAAGTACACCTAATACAGGTGCTGCTTTAGATGTAACGTCTTCAACACAAGGTATATTAATACCACGTATGGCTTCTAATCCGGCATCTACTGTAACCAGTTTAATGTATTACAATACCACTACTAATTGTTTTATGTTTTATAATGGAACTACGTGGCAATCTATGTTCTGCGCATGCAGCACGCCCCCAAATACCCCTGCTATACCAAGCGGGCCGGCTACTTTCTGCTTAGGAGGAACGGGAACATATACCGTAGCTGCTGTTAGTGGAGCTATTTATTATACTTGGAGTGTTCCAAGCGGAGCGACCATTACATCAGGCCAGGGAACTACTTCCATTAATGTTATGTTTGGCAGCACATCCGGTACTATTAGCGTTACTGCTACTAATAGTTGTGGTATAAGCCCTGCAAGCACCTTAACTGTAACTAATGGGGCGCCGGTAATTACCGGTCAACCCACCAATCCTTCCGGTATATGTTTTGGAAACGGAACCGCCACTTTTACAGTAACTGCAACAGGTGGTGGATTAACCTACCAATGGCAAGAATTTATTAGCAGTTGGAACAATATAACAAATGGAGGAGTTTATTCCGGGGCCAATACAGCTTCATTAATTATTACTAATCCGCCGGTGACGATGAATGGGTATCAATACCGTTGTGTTGTCAGTGGTACTTGCACACCTGCAGCAACATCCAATGCAGCAACGTTAACAGTATATCAAACATACCTCCCAATAACCCTTACCAATAGCCAGGTAACCGCCACAGCAGCTAATCTCCAGGTAAAACTAACCGTAAATAGCACTACCTATAGCGCGTATGAAAGTTCAGGTTTACAGAACGTTGAATTCACCACCGGGCCAGGTGGAACCGGAACTGTGCTGCAAGCATGGATTGAAAGTGGTGCCACAAGTGCATCGGCAGCTACTGTTTATTGGGTCAATTTAGGTTCAAGTACTATTGCAGCAAGTGGAGGAACGCTAACCATTTATATGGACTTTATGGCAACGACCGTTATGTCGGCAGCCGGACCTACGGGTGCAGCACCACAGCTTTTTGGAGGTGCTAATTATGCAACCACTTACGGACAATATGATAATGGTGCTTCTGTATTTACCTTTTACGATAATTTCAGTGGAAGTTCTCTTTCCGCTAAATGGACATCCTATTCTTCCGGAAGCGGAACCCTTGTAGTAAGTAATGGACTTACGATAACAAGTGCTACAGGCGGTAATCAGGCCAATGTAATTTCTTCAGTATCTAACTATGCTCCTCCAATAATAGCAGAATCAGATGTGCAAGGAAGTTCCCCCCAAAGTGGAGCCCGTTCTTATATGCCGGGTCTTATTTCCAACACTGCTACTACCGAAGGCGTAAATATTGCAGACGCAACCGGTGCAAGTCCTACAACCTCTTATCTTTGCTTTTCAAATGGTCGGTCTGCCCTTGTGGAATATTCATGGTTACAAGGAAATTCTACAGCTGGATCTCCTTACAGCGATTATAACAGATATCAAACGTATACTGCCGGATATAATATCTACAGTCTAATTTATAATCCAACAGCCAACTTTTTATATTTTAATTATGCACTTGCAGCCACTGGCATCGCAACATATTCCCCAACAGGAAGCTTGTACTTTGCACTTGGAATTGAAGATGATGGAGCAACCGTATCAACTACACTTAACTCCTATTGGACAAGAATAAGGCAATATCCGCCAGCCAATGTATTGCCTACGGCAGCATTGGGTGCTATATTGTGTCCGTAAAACATAGATTCCTTTATAATTGGAAGGATTTGCGATTCATTTTTTATATAATAAAGCCCTAGTCTAACAAATCATGGCTTTTTTATTCATCATTCTTATTTACCTCTACTTTTCATACATTTGTAAGTATGGTGAAATTCATTTTAACATTGTTAATCACAACTTCCTTTGGGCTTTTTGCAATTCAAACAGAATTCTATAAATCTCCTAAAACAGGTATTATAAATGAACGGGGAACAACCATTCAGTCTCGTTTCAATCCTCCGGCAGGATATTACCGAAAAAAAGCAGATACTAATTCATTTGCTACCTATTTGCGAAACATTCCCTTAAAACCCATTGGATCAAAAGTGAAATATTATAATGGGGCAGTGAAAGCAGAAGAGGTGTATGATGCGGTAGTAAATATGGATTTGGAGAATAAGGACTTACAACAATGCGCCGATGCTATTATGCGTCTTAGGGCAGAATATTTCTATTCCCATAAACAGTATGACAAAATCACATTCAATTTTACCAATGGGTTTAAAGCAAATTATTCAGAATGGATAAAAGGCAAACGGATAGTTGTCTCCGGAAATTATGTCTCCTGGAAACAATCCGCTGAACCAGCAAATACCTACAAAATGTTTAGAAACTATATGGATATAGTAATGGCCTATGCAGGCACACTATCACTATCTAAAAGTTTAAAGCATAAAAGCATACAGAATATGACAATTGGTGATGTATTTATTCAAGGTGGTTCACCCGGCCATGCTGAAATTGTGGTTGACATTGCCGAAAACACAAAAGGCGAAAAAGTGTTTCTTCTGGCACAAGGTTATATGCCAGCCCAAGACACACAGATATTAAAGAACCCAAATAATGCTGAACTTAGCCCATGGTATAGTATCTCTCTTTCGGATCCGCAGCTAACAACACCTCAATGGTCATTCACGGCCGATGAATTAATGGGCTGGGAATAAAACAGCTTGTAAAAACAAAAAAGCCCCGCATCTCTGCAGGGCTTTTATTTATAGACTAAAGCTATTTTACTTTACCTTGTTCACCACAGCTGCAAAAGCTTCCGGGTGGTTCATAGCTAAATCAGCTAATGATTTACGGTTTAACAATACACCTTTGGTGTTCATTTTGTTAATGAATTGGCCATAGGTTAATCCGTGAGTACGAACTTGTGCATTGATACGTTGAATCCACAAAGCGCGGAAATTACGTTTCTTGGTTTTACGGTCGCGGTAAGCATATCCCAAACCTTTTTCCAAGGTATTCTTGGCAATGGTGAAGACATTCTTTTTTGCGCCCCAATATCCTTTGGTTCTACCTAATATTTTTTTTCTTCTTGCTTTAGAGGCTACTGAGTTACTTGAACGTGGCATGACTTATGAAATTGTTAATTGTTAATTCTAAATTGTAGTTTACGGTTATACACCCAAAAGTGCTCTCACCTTATCCATATTACCATCAGCTACCAATACGGTTCCGGTTAAATGGCGTTTGCGTTTTTTAGACTTCTTAGTGAGGATATGGTTCTTGTAAGCTTGTTTCCTCTTAATTTTTCCGCTGGCGGTAAACTTGAATCTCTTTTTTGCTGCGGAGTTGGTTTTTACTTTTGGCATTTTGTTTTAAATTAGTGGTCAGTTATCAGTGTACAGTGGTCAGTTAAAATTATTTCTTTTTAGGGGATAGTATAATACTCATACGTTTTCCGTCCATGGTTGGCAGTTGTTCCACTTTGCCCACTTCTTCAAGGGCTTGTGCGAACTTAAGCAAGAGTACTTCTCCCTGCTCCTTGAACAAGATGGTCCTTCCACGGAAAAACACAAATGCCCGAACCTTTGCTCCGTGAGTGAGAAAGCTTTCAGCGTGGTTTTTCTTGAAGTTAAAATCATGTTCATCAGTATGCGGTCCAAAACGTATTTCTTTTACTACAACTTTGGCTGTTTTAGCCTTAATTTCTTTTTGTTTCTTTTTCTGGTCATAAAGAAACTTTCTATAATCAACTACTCTGCAAACAGGTGGATCTACATTCGATGCAATTTCAACCAGGTCAAGACCTGCATCTCTTGCTATCTTCATAGCTGCGTCAATGGTATAAACCCCGGGTTCTATTCCATCTCCTACTACTCTTACTGTGCGCGCACGGATCATTTCATTGATCGTGTGCTCGGGTTCCATTCTGCGCCTGCCCATAGGGCGCGGGTTATACGGTGTAGCTATAAATTCCTCCTGTTTTTGTTAGTTATAAAATATATTTCTTTGTCTCTTCGTTGATAAAAGTGATAAAATCTTCCGTCTTCATAGTACCCTTGTCTCCCTCTCCATGCTTACGAACCGCTACTTTACCTTCTGCTATTTCCTTGTCTCCAATTACCAGCATATAAGGTATTTTACTTAGCTCCGCTTCTCTAATTTTCTTTCCTATTTTCTCACTCCTTTCGTCAAAGAGGGTGCGAATATCGCACTTTTTTAGTAATTGCAACACGTTTTTTGCATATTCTACCTGATTTTCTCCAATTGGTAATACAGCAACCTGGTCGGGAGCCAACCACAACGGGAGATTTCCGGCACAATGCTCCAGTAAAACTGCTATAAATCTTTCCAGGGAGCCAAAGGGTGCCCGGTGAATCATTACTGGGCGATGTTTGGCATTATCCGATCCGGTATATTCCAGTTCAAAACGTTCAGGTAAATTATAGTCCACCTGGATGGTACCCAACTGCCAGGAACGGTTAAGGGCGTCTTTAACCATAAAGTCAAGTTTAGGACCATAAAACGCTGCTTCTCCGTATACTACAGTGGTCTTTAAACCTTTTTCGGCAGCCGCTTCTATAATAGCGCTCTCTGCTCTTTCCCAATTCTCCTCAGAACCAATATATTTTGTTCTGTCTTCTTTATCGCGAAGCGAAATTTGGGCGGTATAATTTTGGAAATCAAGCACCTTGAATACTTTGAGAACCAAATCAATAACACGTATAAATTCTTCTTTTACTTGATCCGGACGACAGAATACGTGAGCGTCGTCTTGCGTAAACCCACGTACACGGGTAAGCCCATGTAATTCTCCACTTTGCTCATAACGATATACGGTTCCAAATTCAGCCAACCTTACCGGCAGATCACGATAGGAACGCTGACTGCTTTTATATATCTCGCAATGGTGAGGGCAGTTCATTGGTTTCAGGAAGAACTCCTCCCCTTCTTGCGGGGTTTTTATAGGTTGAAAAGAATCTTTACCATATTTTTCATAGTGGCCGGAAGTAACGTATAAGTCTTTATGCCCGATATGGGGAGTAACTACTTGCTGATATCCTAATTCAGCCTGAAGTTTACGCATGAAGCCTTCCAGACGTTCACGCAGGGCAGTACCCTTTGGCAACCAAAGCGGCAAACCCATACCCACTTTTTCAGAGAAAGTGAACAATTCAAGTTCCTTACCCAATTTACGATGATCGCGCTTTTTAGCTTCTTCTAATAAGGTTAAATAATCGGTCAGTTGTTTTTGATCCGGGAAGGTGATAGCATAAATACGGGTAAGTTGTTTCCGTTTTTCGTCCCCTCTCCAATAAGCTCCAGCAACATTCAGCAGTTTCACCGATTTAATAAATCCGGTATTGGGTATATGCGGGCCACGGCATAGGTCAACAAAATTACCCTGTTTGTAAAAGGTAATGCTTCCATCCGCAAGCCCGTCAATAAGCTCTAATTTATACTCGTCCCCTTTTTGAGTGAAGTATTTTATAGCATCCGCCTTACTTACGGCTTCTCTTATAAATGGACTCTTTTGCTTGGCAAGCTCTAGCATTTTATCTTCTATCTTCTTAAAATCATCAGAAGTGATAACCCTATCTCCGGCATCTACATCATAATAAAAGCCATTGTCAATAGGCGGACCGATCCCCAGTTTAATTCCCGGATAAATAGCTTCCAGGGCTTCGGCCATCAAGTGAGCGGAGGAATGCCAAAAGGCAGATTTTCCGCCGTCATCATCCCAGGTGAGGAGTGCTAATTGGGCATCGGTAGTAATGGGGCGCGATGCATCCCATACTTCTCCATTTACCCTTGCAGCAATTACTTTTGCTGCCAGCGAATTACTTATTTCTTTAGCAATATCCATAGCGGTGATGCCATCATTATATTGCTTTACTCTTCCGTCAGGAAATTTAATGTCTACCATAGTGTTTTATAACTTACAACTGTTATTTAAGGTTTGCGAAATTACAAAAACCAGCTGAAATAATGGCTATTCATTATATTCCGGGATTTATCTATTACTATAAACCAAGCCCATCTTTTGAAATTTAGTTAATTTAGGCGGCCATTGTCCTCAAATTTTACCCATGTTTAAATACGTAAAGAACATAAAAGACTTTCTCATTTTCTCGAGAATATTTCTGCTTACCAAACCTTTTAGCGGGCTATTCAAAACGGTTAGCAATTTCTCCTTATTTACTGCATGGGTTAATACTGTAAATAAAGATAAGAGTCTACTTATCAATGATTTTTACGTTGCCGGAAGAGACCATAGCAAGCGCTATAAATTATATGAGAAGGTGGCCAACTCATTAGAATTAGAAAACAAAAAGATCAACTATATGGAATTTGGAGTTGCTTCGGGCAATTCCTATAAATGGTGGCTCAATTATAATAAGAATACCGAATCGCACTTTGCGGGATTTGATACGTTTGAAGGTTTACCGGAGAGTTGGGGCGGATATAAAAAAGGTGCTATGTCATTCCAAATTCCGGATGTTACGGATGAGCGTGCAGAATTCTATAAAGGTTTATTCCAGGAAACCCTCAATCCTTTTTTAGATAAAAACGGAAACCGGTTTGCAGATTCATTTACTATTATTCACCTGGATGCGGACTTATTCACTGCAACCATATTTGCCCTCAGCCAACTTTATAAATTCCTGAAAAAGGGGGATCTCATCTTATTTGATGAGCTGTGTGTACCTAACCATGAATTCCTGGCCTACAAGATATTTACTGAATCTTTTAGTGTTAAACTAAAACTTATAGGTGCGGTAAATAACTTTTACCAGGTGGCCTTTATAGTGGAGTAAAGTACTCCACTTTATCTCTTTCCCTATTAAATTACTTAACTATCGGTATCAACCCTCGGATACCCATATTAACAACGGTATCTCCATTTAAAGGCTCGTATACGCCGTTAGCGTTATGGTCAATAAACTCAAAGCTTTTATTAGTGGAAAGTGAAACCACGATAGTATCATTCACTGTTTCATTGCCTGTAACAGTGAATGGTGTGGCAAATTGCCCGGTAACCACACATGATCCGGCAGGAATAGGAGATGTAGATGCTATTGGATTAGGCACAGTGGTAGTTGGCGCCTGACCTGTTACCACGTTATATGGATCTTCAAAACCCCAATAACCTTGGGCTTTGTTTGCATTAACATTTACGGTGCTGTCTTTTATTTTGTACGACCCGATATAGGTGTTGAATCCGACAAAAGAAGCAATAGTTCCCTGAGCTTCCGGAACAAGAGGTGGATAAGCCCACTTGATAGTATAATTTTGGTAAGCGAGAGATACCCTTAAATACTGATAAGAGCCGGGAGTAACACTACTTATAGGGCAACTGTAAAAAGGAACTCCGGCTCCAACTACCACCTCTTTGCTGAATTCAATAGCCAGGTTGCTTCCGCTACCAACTTCAGGGGCACGGTACAATACATCGCCATTGCCCAATTGGGTTAAGGCAGTTGGGGCTAATTCAATATAGTGTGAACTCATACCGTTAAATACAGGGCTTTCTCCGGAATGACCGGCCGGCATAACATCAGGTTGTCCTATGTTATTCAATCTGGCCTGGGTAGAATCGAACTTAAAAACAAATATAAGCTGAGGTCCTGTTTGTGCAGGGGTTGGGGTGGCAGTAGCTGTGCTGTCTTTTTTACAAGCCACGGAAAGAACAATAGCTGCAAATGCAGTAATTCCGGCAGCTAAAAAGAACCTGGAGTATTTCATGGTAGCGAATTGAAAAATTAAATTATCAGACAAAAATACATAAATATGTTCTATTACACCTATAGAATATACATTCCGGCCTAATAAACCACAATAACACCTTTGTCACTTAACAATTGGGTGTATGAAAAGTAATAGCGTTCCATCAACGCATCTTCCGGTGTTTTGGCATGAGCCAGTTTCTTTTTGTCAAAAACAAATAACATCAGCAGGCTTTGTTTTACATATTTATTCCAGGTATCTTTTTTGCATAGACCTAAAGTATCCAATTCCTTTATCTGGTTCGTATCAACCTGGAAGAGGTTACTATCGGCCAATAATTCATGGGGAGTAGTAAAGTCTAATTTAAGATTGGGATAATTATACCCCAAAATGCAGATGATCTTTTTATTTAACTTGTTTTCAACCCTAATATTACCTTCTGCAGCAGGATGCCTTTTGCAGCCAACAGCAACAAGTAAAATTGCAACACTAACTAATACTGTTTTTTTCATATACATGAATTCAAAGATAATCATTTTACATTTGCATCCTATTTGGGAAACTGTTTTCCTAAAATATGTTAAAACCCCTGACAGCAAAACACTCTTCACAAAGGCTTCATTATGTGCCGGTAGTTTTGCTCCCAGTTTTTAAACAACCCTATAATTAAAACAAAATGAAAAAAGCATTTTACTTTGCCTGCTTACTAATGCCGGCACTTGGTATGGCCCAGGATGGCTCTACCACTACAACCACGCAACAAACCACCACCATGCCGGGAGCAACTATCAATATGAGCATGGGCGGATCGGGCATGGGAACAACCGGCGTAACCACTCAACAAACCACTATTACTACAACTACCACTACTACCACCAATGGTGATGCAACACAAGCACAGGCAGCTCCACCCCCACCACCCATGCAACAAACAATAGCTCCGGCTCCGGCCGGTTGCCAGGCGCCTATGATGGAAGACGACTATCAAAGCGCGAAGAAAAGTATTGCTGATAAGACTTTTGAAGACACCAAACTAACCCTTGCAAAACAAATTGCAGGTTCCAATTGTATGTCGGCAGGACAGATCAGAGGGATAATGAAGCTATTTACTTTTGAAAACAGCAAACTTGATTTTGCTAAATTTGCTTATGACCACTGTTGCGATAAAACCAACTACTTTAAAGTGGATGACGCATTTGAATTCGATAATTCTTCCAAAGAATTGAACGACTACATCAGTAGCCACACTTAGCCTATGACTATTAGCTGACACCTGATAGCAATTACAACGAAGCCTTTACGGAATAAAATCTGTAAAGGCTTTTAATTTACTAAAATGATATTCGATTATTCCCTTACCTTTGATTCCAAATCCTTGCATTATGAAAAAATTATTGGCTGTTGTTGCACTTTTCACTTTCAACTTTTCACTTTTAACTCTGCAGGCGCAGCCAGTAGCATTTCATCACCCTGCCGGAAAATACCTTACTGTAAATGGAGCTAAACTTTGGGTGGAGACAGAAGGCACAGGCGATCCATTATTCCTAATTTCAGGGGGGCCGGGTGGTGCACATGCAGGCTTGCACAGCTTCGATAAATTGCAGGATTCCTGCACTCTGGTATTTATAGATAATTTCGGTCGAGGCAAATCGGACACCGCTAAAGATGTGAAGGAATATAGCATCAGCCGCGATGTGGAAGATATTGAAGGTATACGTAAGGCCTTGGGTTATGATAAAATAAATATTCTGGGCCATTCTTACGGAAGTGTGGTTGCCCAATTATATGCCATTAAATATGGAGAGCATGTAAAGCACCTTATTATTGCAGATGGCTTTTTCAGCGGGAAGATGTGGCAAGAAAACGATGATAACTCCAATCATGAAATTCAGGAGAACTATCCCGAAGTATGGGATTCCCTTATGCGTATGCGCAAGCGTGGCTTAATTTCCAGCGATAAAGTATTTTATGAAGAGTATGGCCAGGTGCCATATGGTTTTCTATATGCGTATAACCCGACTAGCTTCAGGCATGGCCTGGATCCGATGTATCCGCATCCATTCAATACAAGGCTCTATTACCAATTAGTAGGTGCGGACGGAGATTTTGTGGTAGGTAATGATATTGCCAAATTTGATGTAACCAACGATTTGAAAAACCTGAAAATGCCGGTACTGGTTGTTGCCGGGCGTTATGATCGGGTATCGGTTCCTAAATGGGCTGTTATGTATAAACAGTATTGCCCACAAGCTCAATTTGTAATGTTTGAACACTCAGGCCATAACCCCATGGTGGAAGAACCGGAAAATGAGTTTCCGATTATCAGGGCGTTTTTAAAGAACTAGAAGAAACTATGTTTTATTAATTCTCTGAGTTTATCCGTGACAATGTATGATATGGGTCTCAACACTCATGTTCAATCGACAGCTATAAACCAAAATTGGCTCACACTATATAAGTTCCACACTTACTTATATTTCAAAAATACTTCATCGCCACCCAACGTTTGTAATAATTGTTGCGTATTGGTGTATGGAATGATTCATAAACGCGCGTTCATAAGAATTATAAATGTATCTATCAAAAATGATCTTAAATAAAAAAAGTATGAAACCAAATTTTAAAACCCTTGCAATTGGAGCAGTTGCTTTTGCTCTAACCGCAACCATTAGCTGCAAGAAGGATGCCACTACATCTCCTTCTACCAATACTACGCCTCCGGGAGTAACAGGTGCTACTACCCTCCAGGCCTTTTATAATGCTAACGGTGTAAAAGCTCAGAGTTTTGTACTTAATAACAGTACCGGCGGAACCCTTAAAGGTGCCAACGGGGGAAAATATTTCTTCCCGGCCAATTTCTTTGTTAACGGAGCCAACCAGGCTATCTCAGGAAATGTAACGGTACAATTGAAAGAGATATTTACCCCGTCCAATATGATACTATCTAATATGGCTACTATGGCCGGTAACAGGGGACTTCTATCAGGTGGTGAATTTAACATTACCGCTACGCAAAACAATCAGCCCCTTAAAGCGGCTGCAGGCGTTGCTTTTAATGCTCACCTTCCTGCAGATAGCCTTCCGGACACCGTTGCTGTGTGGAATTTCAATAATAATACCTGGGGCAATTCTTATGGCAATTATGCATATTCCCTCGGTCCAGATACTATCTGCATAAATTCTGACAGCATTAATTGGATCAATGCAGATTTTTATTATCCAAATTCTTCCTTTTATCAACTTACTATAAATGTTCCTAATGCACCAAACGTAAGCCAGACATGCATTTATGTATATGTAAACGGATACAAAGCTATCTGGGAATCTTCCTTCGTGTCGGGGACAGAATTTCAAACCCCAACAGATATCCCGGCAGGTGCACCACTTACCATTATCGGCATTTGTACCGCATCTGACGGAACATTATATTCCTTCTTCTATCCATATACAAATCCGGGAAGCAATAATACCATTACGCCGAGCTTTTCTGCGACTACAGTTAGCGCATTTACAACTCAGCTGAAAGCACTGTAGTAATTTACACGGCAGCGCAGAGTCTGCCGATAGATGCTATAGAATAAAGAAAACCCCGGAAGGTAGAGGAGCCGGGGTTTTTGATTTTGTATTATCGACGATAAGACCTACTCTATATCGATCTCATAAATAGTGCCGATGGCATCTTTGGCAGGGAAAGGTATCTTCTCTTGCAGAAAAGGTAATCCGGGCCACCATTTCGAGAAATGATATTCTTGTGTAAAGGTTATCAGCATTTGGTTATTCGGTATAGATGAAATGGTACTGTTAATATAACTTATAACACGCATCTTATCTTTTTCAGGGCCTATGCTCCATATAATTTCTGTAGGTTCCCAATCTATTTCAAACCAATAATAGGCTTGATTAAAAAGCTCATTATTGCTTTCCGGTGTTTTACCTGTAATGGCTTTGTAGTTATCATCCCAGCGATGCATACTATAATACTTTCCCTGGTAGTAAATAGAATCAACACCACGGGTAAACCGTTCAACATCCCGGTTGGCCATATCCCAATTGGTGGTGGTTACCATAATATTTTCTGAATCGGTAGGTACCTCATGGGGGATGACTTTAGCATTCAAAGGATAAGAAGTACGGGGCCAGAAATGGGGCGCCTTTAATATTTCAAAATCAATTTCAGAATAAGACAGTTCCTGTTTACGTACCGGTGGCAATGAATTATCTGATTTTGGAATGTACCCACTGGCAGAGTACCGCCTGTTATTCCAGGGCATATCAGACTGATATATCAGCCAAATGGCATTGGTTAATCCGTTCCATAACTTAGACTTATTAAGCAAGGAAGGCATTTTAACCTTAAAATAATATTTGCCATAAGTAAATCCGTTTCTCGATTTTACTCCTACACTTTCCTTTATAAATTTCCCTTGGGGACTAGCAGGAGCTGTAAGTGTGATCAGATGTTTTGCAGAATCAGAGTTAACCGTTTCGCAAGGGCAACGGGCTACTTTAATACTCGTTTGCACAAGTTGTGAATCAGAGAAAGAATTCCTTTTATAATCACTTACCGTATAGGCATCACCTTCTACATCAGCTACAATAGGCACATTACCCATTTTAGCATTGGTATCCGCTTCATTCAAATATTGCCTGAAAGGAGCATCAAAATATAGCTCAGAAGAACTTCCGCAATTTCTACGAAAATAAGTAGTATTCATTGCTTCCTCACCGAAATCGGTAGGCTTTATGTAGAGACCTTTACCCAGATCAGGCTTTGCAATAACTTTAAGCGTATCCGGCGAAGTTACAACCACCGCCCCTTTCACCTTACGGCCATCTCCATAAAGGAAATAATAATAGGGGTTGATGAATCTATTTTCAAATGTTTTACTAATGTCGCTTATATAGTCAGGGATCTTCTTTTCCGCATTTACTTTCTCTGTGGTAACTACTAATATAAAACTATACTTTCCTACCCGTGGATTGCGCTCCCAGCGATTGTTAATTATGTTTTTTTGATTATCCGCATTGGCCGTCCATTTTGCTTCAATGTATAATTGCTCATCAAGCGTATGATGCATTTTTTCAGCCTTATCTGTTATAAGCTTCAACCATTCGGGGTTATTTTTTATAGCCTCTGTTTTATCTTTTATGTCGGCTTTAGTTACAAAGATACTTTCATCAGGTCCGTAATATTTCCTTTCATTGCGCGGATTTCCAACTATTCGAAATGAATCGGTGATGGTGTGAAAAGCATTATCTGCAGGAATTGCACTTGTATTTTTAAACCCTGTTGCTGAATCTTCCCAACTGCCATAAAAATTTTCGGAGGCATAGGGGTTTTCTGCTATTTGCCTGTTCAATAACCAGGTTTCAGTGAATTTATAACTTTCGCCCTGGTAATAAATTTTATAATAAAACTTTTGCGTATTGCCCGAAAGATTCTTCACATCGAAGTGGAAAACGAACATTCCACCGGATGTCTGCCTGACCGAAGGAATTACAAACCCATTTTTAATAGCTCCGGTATAATCCAGGTTAAGAGCAACAGAATTTTGACCGGCAAACTCTTTGTTAGCCATAGGCTGAAAATCCTTCACCTCAAATTCGGGGTGCGAACAGGAAGTAAAAAAAATACCGGCTAAAGCAAGCGGGACTACTATGCTTTTTATTCCTTTTATTGCTTTACCCGGTTTATACTTCATTCCTATTTTATAAAGAGCCTATCATTTTAGATGGCACCACCCATTGATCGAATTGTTCATTAGTAAGTAAACCTAATTCAATAGCCGCTTCGCGTAAAGATTTGTTCTCATGGTGCGCCTTCTTGGCAATTTTGGCAGCATTCTCATAGCCAATATGCGTGTTGAGAGCGGTAACCAACATAAGGGAGTTCTCCAAATTCTTTTTAATAGCCGGGTAATTAGGTTCAATACCTACAGCGCAATGTTCATTGAAAGAGTTGCAGGCATCACCAATCAATCTGGCTGAATTGAGTAGGTTAAATATGATCACAGGTTTAAATACGTTCAGTTCAAAGTGGCCATTCATTCCACCAATGGTGATGGCGGCATCATTACCAACCACCTGTGCACAGACCATAGTCATGGCTTCGCATTGAGTTGGATTAACCTTGCCGGGCATAATACTCGATCCTGGTTCATTTTCCGGGATAAGGATTTCACCAATACCGCAACGTGGACCGGAAGCAAGCAAACGAACATCGCTGGCTATCTTCATCAGGGAAACGGCAATTTGTTTTAATGCACCGGAAGTTTCTACCATGGCATCATGCGCGGCAAGTGATTCAAATTTATTTTCTGCAGTAACAAAGGGAAGCCCTGAAATATCCGAGATCTTCTTCGCAACTAATACAGCATATCCTTTCGGGGTATTTAATCCTGTGCCTACGGCTGATCCACCCAAAGCTAATTCTGAAAGGTGCGCCAGTGTGTTCTTCAATGCTTTAATCCCGTGTTCCAGTTGAGACACGTAGCCTGAAAACTCTTGTCCCAGTGTCAGAGGGGTAGCATCCATAAGGTGCGTACGGCCAATTTTCACTACATCTTTAAACTCTTTCGCTTTTTTATCCAAGGTATTTTTAAGCAGTTCAATATTAGGAATGGTATGTTCTATTATCATCTTGTAAGCTGCAATGCTCATAGCAGTTGGGAAAGTATCGTTCGATGATTGAGATTTGTTCACATCATCATTCGGATGTATCTCTTTCTTTTCATCGGTCAGTTTACCACCAAGCACCACGTGTGCACGGTTAGCCACCACTTCGTTTACATTCATGTTCGATTGTGTACCTGAACCTGTTTGCCAAACCACCAATGGAAATTCATTATCCAAAGCGCCTGTCAATATTTCATCGCACACTTTAGAAATGATATCGCATTTCTCTTTAGGCAATACTTTCAATTCAAAGTTAGCTTGCGCTGCTGCCTTTTTAAGGATAGCAAAAGCATAAATAACCTCTTTGGGCATCAGGTTGCCGCCAATTTTAAAATTGTTGCGTGAGCGTTCTGTTTGTGCGCCCCAGTATTTATCTGCTGGAATTTCCACAGGCCCCATGGTATCTTTTTCCGTTCTGAATGACATAATGTTAGTTTTGAGTATTGGGTAATGAGTATTGTGTTATAAAGAATTCGGGAACAAATCTATATTTTTTCCACATACAAATAGGTGAGAACAAGAAAGCCCTTAGCTCTTCACTAGTAGTTCCTTGCTTGTTATAGTATCTCCACCACCCGCTCAGCCGGACGGCCAATAACGGCTTTATTGCCATAAATAGCTACGGGGCGCTCAATCAGGATAGGGTTTTCAGTCATCACCTTTATCCATTGGGCGTCGTTGAACTCTTTATTTTTATATTTTTCAATAAACAACGGTTCTTTTTTGCGAAGCAGATCTTCCGCCTTCAACCCAAGTTTCTTCAACACATCTTTTAATTCTTTCGCAGTTGGAACATCTTTTAGATATTCTATTAATTCTACTTCACAACCTTGCTCATTCAATACACCCAAGGCTTCTCTGCATTTAGCGCAGCGTGGATTATAATAGAGGGAAACTTTTTTCATTTCATGTATTTTGGTCGGGCAAAATTACATTATTAAAATAAACAAGTAGTTCAACCACGTTATTATTAGGCGAAATGAAATACAATAAAAAAATAATACAAATTTTATCCCTGCGCATAATTTATTTATTACTTTAGCTTCATAATTGTAAGGAAGCGTTACAAACATTTTATTATTCCATTTAATAACCCCATAAAACCAAAACACTATGGCAAGGTCAGTATTCAGGCACATTCTTAAACAACGTTTTGGCAGGATGCCTTCCGGGTTTGAAAGAACGCAATATGCTGAAAGCCTGTCAAACTATATACAAAAGAAACACCTTGATGATTTTGAAAAAATTCTTGACGAAACCCAGAGACCGCCTAAACGGGTAATTATTGTGGGGGCCGGCTTTGCAGGTTTATCGGCTGCTTATTTTTTATCGCAATTCGAAGAAATAGAAATTACTATGTTCGAAGCAAGAGACCGTGTCGGAGGCCGAGTATTAAGCCTGGATTCATTTGCCAACGGCAGAATAATTGAGGCAGGGGCCGAACTGATCGGCACCAATCATTCCTTATGGATCAAACTGGCCAGGCGTTTCGGGTTAAGCCTGTCTGCTATTTCACAAGACGATGACTATAGCGGGGCACGCCTAAAACAACCTATCTACCTGAATGGTGAGATATTAGATGACACTACAGAGAAGGAAATTTATGACGGAATGGAATTTGTATTCGGGGAAATGAATAAAGATGCCGAAAAAATTAAACATGCTTATGAGCCCTGGTTAAATGAAGAGGCCAAAGCTTGGGATGCGATAAAGTTATCGGACTGGCTGGATGCACAGGTTGAAAAATATACCGGAGATTGCGATAAAAAACTTCTGCGTGATGCGCTGGAAGTGGAGTTTGCCTGCAACAATGCCGTGCCTACCAATAAACAAAGCTACCTGGGTAACCTTTCCATGGTAAAGGGCGGCGGATTGGATAAATACTGGGACGATTCAGAGATCTTCCGTTGTGCCAATGGCAACCAGGCACTTGCACAGCAATTAGCCAAACGTATATTGGCGAAAAAAAGAAAGAGGGTATACGACAATAACAGGATAATGCTAAATAATCCTGTAAAAAAAATAGAACAAAAAGGCAACGAGGTATGGGTGAGCGATACCTGGTCAAATGAACATTATGTTGCTGATTTTATCATTCTGGCAATACCTCCAACTACCTGGAAACATATTGATATGAAACTTCCGGTGAAGGCTTCAGACATTCAAATGGGAAATGCGGTAAAATTCCTGAGTAAGGTGCGCAGCCGTTTCTGGATAGATTCTCACCTGGCACCAAGCGGATATGGAGATAATGTAGGAATGATGTGGGAAGGAACCGATAATCAAACCTTAAATACAGGACAGGAAATAGAACTTAGTGTATTTGCCGGGGGCAAAAATGCGGATGCAGCACTCGAAGCCTTTGAAAGGGGCGCGGCCCAAGGATATTTCACACATGAACTGGGGAAGATATATCGTGATTATGCAACTAATACATATGCCACAAGGTTTGAAGCATGGCCTGCAGAACAATGGACCGGTGCCGGATATTCATTTCCGAGTCCGGGAGAAGTATGTACAACCTTGAGAACCCTTAATGAACCTTTCAACGACACTCTATATTTTGCAGGGGAACATACTTGTACCGCCTTTTTTGGATACATGGAAGGAGGATTACAATCGGGTATGCGCGTAGCTAAAAAAATAATGGATGCAGTTACTCCGCCCAGTCAGAATAAGGTAGAACAGGAAGTTCAGGTAAAATAAAATGGTCTATTCGTCCCTCTGGTTAGCATTTGCCACCGATACCTTTAAAGGATTGGCCGTAGCTTGCTTGTAGTTTTTACGGGTTCGCACTAAATCAACAGCCAGGTAAACCGCATTGCGGAAAGATTCTTCATTTGCTTGTCCCTTTCCTGCTATATCGAATGCAGTACCATGATCGGGAGAAGTACGAATAACAGGCAATCCGGCGGTATAATTTACGCCCGAATCAAATGCCATATATTTAAACGGGATCAAGCCCTGATCGTGGTACATAGCCAAAACGGCATCAAACTTTTTAAAGGTCATTGAACCAAAAAAACCATCTGCCGGATAAGGCCCATAGGCCAGCATGCCTTCCTGCAAAGCGGCTTTTACAGCCGGTGCAATTACCGATGCTTCTTCTCCACCTATAGTGCCTGAATCACCTGCATGTGGATTTAAGCCCAATACAGCGATTCGTGGTTTGTTGATACTAAAATCTTGTTTCAGGGAGTTTGCCAAAGCCCTTAATTTATTCAAGATCCTTTCCTGAGTAATTGCTTCTGCTACGTTAGCAATTGGTAAATGGTCGGTACAAAGTGCCACCTTCAATTCACCCGCAACCAGCATCATCAATGCATTACCCTGACCGAAACGCTCCGCTAAATAAGCAGTATGCCCGGTATACGGAAAAGCATCGGTATGTGTGTTATGCTTATGAATGGGAGCTGTAACCAACGCTTCTATTCTGCCTTTGGACAAAGACTCGCAAGCAGCTACAAATGATTTAATAGCATATATTCCTCCGGTATCAGTCAATTGGCCTAACTCAATAGTTACTTCATCGGAATAAATATTGGCCAGGTTAACTTTACGAGCTGTAATACCATCGGCACTGGTAATAGTATTAAAGTTGAAATGTTCCATCTGCAATGCCTTTTTATGGAAGGCTACAGTTTTAGCGGAACTATAAAGTACGGGGGTACAAATTTCCAGCATGGCCGGATCGGAAAAGGTCTTCATGATCACTTCCAGTCCAATGCCATTAATATCGCCCTGGGAAATTCCGATTACCGGCACTTTATGCTGTGAAGAGACGGGAGTTACTGGAGGAGTTGGAGTCATATATTTTAACTATAAACGATGAACTATAAACTATTTACGAATTGATTTTTTAGCGGTGAGGATAGAACTTCTTATTATTTTAAATAATTCGGCAGCATCTTTATAAATACTATCAAATTGCTTCTTGTCTATAAATTTATTTTGATTCAATAACTCTAACCAATACATTGTCTCATCACATTCTTTTTGTGCAATACCCAATTTATGTATAAAATCAGGTTTGCTTTCTGCATTCTTTGATTCTCTAACTAAAGCTCCAACAGCATTGCCGCTTCTCAATAGCTGTTTACTTAAAACATAGGCATTTTTATCTATGGAGAGATACATATATAATTTAATAATCCTATTAGCAAATTGAAAACTTTTATCTTTTACAATATCACTTTTCGTATCCAAAGGTCATCGTTTATAGTTCATAGTTTATAGTTTCCTTAGGATTCATGCGTTGTACGGTAACACCAAATTTGCGTAAAAAGTCAACGCCTTCATCCGATGCGATCTTTTTATATTCTCCGTAGGAATGTAAATAAAACACATGCTTTATCCCGGCGGTATATATCATACGGGCGCATGCCAGGCAAGGTGAAAGAGTTACATACATGGTAGCGCCTTCCATACTGGCTTTGTTTTTGGCTGCATATAAAATGGCGTTCTGCTCTGCATGAATAGCAAGCGAACAACCTCCTTTGCTATCACGGGGACAACCATGCTCCGGCCATTCCATATCACAATTGTGGGTTCCGGCAGGTGGGCCATTATATCCTAATGATATGATCCGGGTATCCTGGGCAAGTACCGCACCAACATGCATCTTCACGCAATGGGAGCGTTTAGACAGCTTATCGGCGAGTTCCATATATATTTCATCAAAACTAGGTCTCATTCTACTTATTGGTTATGAGTTATAGGGAATGACGAATTGCCATACACTTAACTCCATTTTTAAAGATTGCGAAATTAACAAAAAAGGGGGAAAGGGGAATAAAGACTCTCAATAGCCGCAGCTGCCTTCCCTACCCCACTTTATAACTAAGCCGTATGGCAAAGGTACGCGGCGCTTCTATTTTAAGGGGCCTTAGGGAATAGGTTAAGTTATATACATTATTCACAACAAAAGCCAGTTTAAGATTCTTGGTAGCTTGAAGACCTATACGGGCATTAAACACATTGATACCGGTATTATGCTCTTCGCGGTATTGTGCAATGCCATATTGAGCTAGGGTAGTTAACTGGTAAAATACGGTATCAATGTTTTGCATGTAACTATAATAAACCCAATCTCCCCCCACAGAATACTTTTTATACTTCAACTCCACATCCAGCTTAATGATTGTTTGGAAGCGATATTTCAGGATATTGTTAGCAGGAGCCGAACTGGTGGATTTATAAGATAGCTTATCGTCCAGGCTATCTTTTGCATAAACATAATTAGGTTCCATAGCTTGAGGCAGGGTAAATGTGTATCCTCCCAATACATCAATTTTCAGATCTTTTGTAAGTGCGCCTTCTCCCATTATAGAGGCATCAATACCACGTACTTCGGTAGGTCCGGTATTTAAATATTGAAAGCCATAGGTATAATTGTAAATGCTGGGGAAAAATGGATTGGGTGTTTTTTCCCAGGCTCCGTAAGTAATCTCTATGGTATTTTGGTATTCCTGCCAGAAGGCTGCAGCATCTACAAAGCCCATAAAATTACCTATCTTAAATCCTTGTTGAATGCCAAACTCCGCATTCCAGCTTGTTTCAGGCAATAAGTTTGGGTTTGCAAAAATGCTCAGATCACTGAATTGCGATGTCAGATATTTCTCGCTGAGTGTAGGGTAACGATAGCCCTGTCCGTAAGAACAGCGCAGGAATGTAGCTTGAGCCAATTTAAGATTCATGCCGGAACGAAACACAGGTTTGGAAGTTGTTTCTCCATTATTAATTATAAAGTTCTCATCGCGGAAACCGGCGGAGAGATTTAAAACATTCCAGAATTTCTTATCCAATTGGGCATAGAAGGCGTAATTGCGCAATGTATTGGTAGATGCAGGAAGAAATACTCCCAGATCCTCTATTGAATCCGTGTGTGAGTAGGTCTGATTCGCTACTAAACCGGCAGTAACATTTAATCCGCCCAGGGCATAAAATTTTTTGATACATTGGTATTCCACATAATCTACGTGAGTTGTGTTCGATGGATTATTGGTCTCCATATTACTGGTGTAATAATAACGGGCACGTAAGCTATGTTCAAACCCGCTTGCAGATAAATAGGTAATGAATGGATCTATATAAAACATCTTTTGATCTTGCAATATCACGGTGTTGGGATAGGCCCTATATAATCCTTTCCCAACACTATCCCAAATCAATGAAACCGGGTTGGTTGATTGCCCAAAATCGCCATTAACGCCGAAATTCAGGCCCTGTATCTTTTTAGGGTGATAACGTAGTCCAAAATTAAAACGTCCTGTCCTCTCCGCCATCTGGTTATCACTTACAGGGGAACCATTTCCTTTACCTAAAAATGGCTCATACGTAGGAGGACCTATATAGCCGTGATCATAAAGCACCATTGCGCCAACAACAAGGTCTAACTGACCGATCTTTTCAGTATGCAGAAAGCTGGTACCCGAGAAGTTTGCATTTCCCGACCACCATTTTGAACCTGCAATAGGAGGTGAATCATATACGCCGGAATAGACGGATACGGAAGTAGAAGGCACATCAGAAGGATAGGCAGTGCGGATATTGATACTTCCACTCAATGCAGATGAACCATTAGTGACTGAGGAAGCGCCTTTAATAATTTCAATTTGTTCTACGTTTTCAATAGGAAGCAGATCCCAGGGAATACGTCCACCATCTCCGGGCAAAATAGGCAGGCCATCAATTAAAATAGCTACGCGACTACCTACGCCAAAATCAAAACCACTGCCACCTCTTATTTGCGGCTCCCCATCTAAAATGTTGAGGCCGGGGGCCAGATCAAGCGTTTGTGTAATATTGGTATTATTATTATCCTCAATCAGATTTGGTTTCAGAACATCCATGGAAACAGTAATGTCTTCCAGTTTTTGTTCGTACCTGCCGGCAGATACAACCAGTGTTTGCAACTCACTGCCTTTATAATAAAGCCCGAAGTTGTGTACAATAACAGTAGAGGAATCAACAATATGAACCAGGATAGTATCACCCTTCATACCCAAAACTTCGCATACTACTTTGTGGTTGCCGGGACTTAAATGCAATTCGTAATTACCATGCACATCGCTCAATAATCCCCCAGCTACATCATTCAGGTCATATATCGTTGCCCCCACGATCCTATCTTTATTTACAGAATCGGAAACTGACCCTTTCAAGACACCTTGTTTTTGGGCACTTGAGGAAAATGAAAAAAGCAAAAAGTTTATAAAGCATAAAGCATATTTCAACTTTAAGACCTTATAAACTTTTGGCCTGGGGATGCGCTTTCGCACAGTTTACAAACTTTATAATGTTTACTTCTGAAGAACTAGTTTACCTGTTTTAATTACAGCACTTTGCTCATCCTGAATAGAATATATATATATACCTTCAGGCATTGCTGCCAGGTTAACATAGTTCACACCACCTGTCATTTTGTTCTCTTCTACCTTACGGCCTGTTAGATCGAAGAGGCTAAATACAACCGATTTTGAAGCAGAACTATTATTTACTGAAACCATACCGGTACTTGGATTTGGACCTACAAATATTTTTTCTGCATTACTTACATTGTGAATGCCGGTGGTGGTATCAGAGCCGAGCCCTAGATCGTCTATAAAAAGTTGACTTCCAACCTGGGCGCCTGCCTGGTTAACGCTGGATGAGAAAATCCAGAGGGCTGAATCAGGTCTGCTGGAAGATCTGTAGGTTATAGCCAATGAAAAACGGGTCCATGCAGAAACGGTTGATTTCGGAGTCATAAAGAAAGCTTCTCCAATGGTGTCTAAATGGGTTGCACCAAATAAATAAAATTCGCAATCTCCATTGTCGCCGGCTACGGAAGTGTATCTATACCATCCAATAATACTATCAGGGCGAAGGGTATATGGCAAGCCTCCACTAATAGTTTGATTCGATGTATTAATTGTACCGGTAGTCAATGCACCGGGAGCAGTTACGGAGAAAACAGATTGAGTAATTAAATGTGCATCGTACTTTCCGGTGTGCGGATTAGTAGAATCTTTGTAACAAGTATAGGTGCTTAAAATAGCGGTTGTTGGGTTCAGGCATTGCCAGTTATTCGGGTCATCGTAACCACCATGAGCAGTAAAATGTGTCCACGATTCAAAGCCATTATTAGGGGTTGCCGGATTAACTTGAGCTTTTACTAATGTAAGTGAAAGCAATAAAATAGAAGTAGTTAGTATTTTCATGAGGTTTGTTTTTTTGAGATTATAAGAGGTTTTGGTATGCAAATATACAATACTTACCCCTTACTTGTCAATACCCCCATTGGAATAAAGCAATTATTCTTTTGTGATTAAAGTTTACCCTCTACTAGAGAGTAAATTAACCTTTACTTCGTCTTTGAAAATTATTTATTGCTCCAACTAAACATAACGAGCCCGCATTTTATTCCCCTTCGCGTCATGTGTAAGTTCAGCTAACCCTAGCTTCTCCATTAAGGGAGGTATATACATTCCAAAACGCCCGCGTAAGCCTTTTTTTAGTCCGTACCAACCCCCAACAGGATTATCTGCGGAGCGTCCCCATGCTTCAACAGTTCCTTCTTTAGCAGGTTTTTGTTCATCGGCACTTCCCAGCTCCATCCAATCACCATGCTTTTTCAGCATTGCATGGAGATCTGCAAGGCAGCGATAATCATAATGCAGAACTGTTTTACCAACGGTACACACCAGGATCTCCTTTCCGTCTTTTACATCTGCATGCATGGTAAACTCTGAAGATAATGGAGGTGTTTTTAACACCATAGGTTTTTCCTTTGTTCCTATTTCGTATTTCATAGTTGAAAGTTTAAGCGTTAAACATATCCCTGGAAGAACCTACCAAACTCAACAATTCCTGTTTGGGTGGTGTTTCCGGGCCGCTTGCTTTTAATTGCTGTTGGAAAGAAATAAAAACCGGGAGGGTCAATAGTACCTTTTCCGCTTCTTCCGAGTTGAAGAAAGCCGTATGGGTAAATGATTTACCATCGGCACCCAGGCAGCAATTATAATTGATGCCGGGGTTATTTATTTTCTGCAATTCATCCATTACATTGCGGATATTAGTTTGATTTTGTTCCACATATTCCGGCTTGCAGGTGTAGGTTACTTTTACAATTTTCATGGTGTTGGTATTAAGGTTATTCTATTATTATTTGGTACTCATTATTTTTTCGGCTTCCTTTTTCAGATCATTTGCAAACTGCTCGAAAGACTGGTCGAAAGAAGGGATCATTTTAGCATACATAGGAAACATCAATCCACCTATCTTCTCTGTCATGGTGAATGTAAGCATTCCGCTGCCATTATTACTAATCGTGTAAACCCGGTTACCCTGTCCATCTCCCCATACCAATCTGTTATTGGGATGAAATTCTTTTATTTTCAATTTAAATGTACGCTTGGCATCAAGGGTTGATTTTAATTTTATTTTCTGCCCTAAAGCTATGTTCCCTTCAATGGAGATCACCGTTGAGTTCCACCGTGGGTAATCGGATGCCTTGGTTAATAATGCCCATACAATGGCAGAATCTGCCTTAATTTCAATACTTACAGTTGTTTCCCTGTGAAAAGTTGTTTTTACTGTTGTAGCCTTTACTGATTGCGCCATGGTTGATGTTGACATAATAGTTAATGTTGTTAAAAGTGTGATTATGTTTTTCATTTTACGATTGCTTTGATACTTCTGACGATCGGGCAAACTAAAACGATAGGCTAATCGGTACTTTTTTGCAAATAATTTTCCATTACTTGCCTATTATGCTCTAAATGATGCAATTGTAATTCCGATGCCGGGGAGGTTAAAGGGTCTATTTCCTTTAATATTTGCATCCGCAAGTCGAACAAATGTTCTTTATTTCCCGATTCAGCTTCTTTCACCAGGTCTATCTTCATTAACTCTTCCTGGGTGTTTTGTTTCGGATTGTAAACGCTATTCAACTCGGAGCATTGGTGGCAAACACCTTGCTTATTTATTAAGGCACACCTTCCATCAAATACATCTATCATTTTAGATCTTCCCGTATGGAGGTAATATTTCACCATAGCCTCTGTAGTATCTAAAATAGTGGCTATTTCACTAACTTTGAATTCATATACTTCTTTCAGGAAAATACATAGCTGCTGCTCTAATGGTAAAGACTTAGAGATACAGGTAAAGCAAAAAGCTATATGCTCTTTAGCCTCGAACTGCCCATTGGGTGAGGTTGCACGGATAGTCATAGACTCCTGAAAAAACTGCTTGTTGGTTAAAGCAGCCTTGCGACTGATATCAGTAACTGTTTCGGGCCACCTTTTTTGGGCACGTAAATTATCTTTTGCCAGGTTAGATGCAATGGCAAACAACCATGTTTTCAGAGATGATTCTCCCCGGAAACTATCAATTTTTTCTGCGGCCTTAATATAGGTTTCTTGAGCTATATCTTCAGCATCGGGCAAGCTGGCAGTGATCCGGACAAGGTAGGATTTCAACTGACCTACAATGCCTTCAAACTCCTCATTTAATAACTGGACAGTCATTAATATCTATTTCTTTTCTTGCACCAACCCACGGTCTTCCAGCATTGGCTGAATATTGGGGTCGCTGCCGCGGAAGTTACGGTATAAGGTAGCCAGATCAACAGTATTGCCACGAGATAGTATCATATCACGGAAACGCTGACCGTTCTCTCTGTTCAGTCCTCC
>Ga0206833_1023_pt1 | contig 37374 bp, 25 predicted proteins | sample Alteio_BWOrgCont_32_FD_152891 | JGI IMG/M metagenome (GOLD analysis project Ga0206833, IMG submission 152891) | Enriched cells from forest soil in Barre Woods Harvard Forest LTER site, Petersham, Massachusetts, United States -... | ecosystem: Environmental > Terrestrial > Soil > Temperate forest >... | reverse complement strand
CCTCCGGACTAAATTTGCGTATTCTTTAGTAAGGAGGCAATATTTCATGACAGGAACATCAATAACAGAACTAGACCATTTTTTTGTAGCTGGAATTAACTATAAAAAAACAGATGTTTCTATACGTGGAAAATTCGCCATCAATACCACACAATACGAATCATTATTGGCGAAAGCGCCTGTTGATAAATTAAAAGAACTATTCGTTTTATCTACCTGCAACAGAACAGAAATTTATGGTATTGCAAGCCATGCTGAAGATTTAATAAATCTTTTGTGTTCAGAAACTTCCGGCGATATAAATAAATTTAAGCAACTGGCATATATAAAAAGAGGCAAAGAAGCCATCGAACATTTGTTTGAAGTTGGCGCAGGGCTTGATTCGCAGATATTAGGCGATTATGAAATTATCGGGCAATTAAAGCAAGCCGTTAAGTTTGCTAAAGAAAGGAATTTTATTGGTACATTTTCTGAACGTCTTATCAATAGTGTTTTGCAATCTTCCAAATGTGTAAAAAGCAATACAGAATTAAGCAGCGGAACGGTTTCCGTTTCTTTTGCTGCCATACAGTTTTTACGCAACCACGTACAGGATATAGCTGATAAAAATATTTTATTGATAGGGACGGGTAAGATCGGTCGAAACACCTGTAAATATTTAGTTGGGCATTTTGAAGCCAATAATATTACAGTGATGAACCGTACAGATGAAACCGCGGTTGAATTGGCAAAGTCGATGAATATTAAATATGCTTCTTACGGAAATTTACATAAAGAAATAGATGCAGCTGATATTATATTGGTTTCAACCAATGCCGAAACTCCTGTCATCTTAAAAAAAGATATAAAAGCAGGTAGTAAAAAAATACTGATCGATCTTTCTATACCTAATAATATCGATCCTGCAGTTGCTGAACTTTCAACTATTACTTTGATTAATGTAGATGAATTGTCTAAACAAAAAGATGAAACATTACAAAGGCGCGAAGCAGAAGTTCCACAAGCCAAAACAATTATCGAAGCGCATATCAGCGATTTTATTGACTGGCACGAAATGCGCCGCCATGTTCCGGTATTAAAAGCGGTAAAGAAAAAACTGATGGAGATACATAGTGATGACCTGTTTCACGACAGTTACGCGTTTCCGTTAGACTCTGTTTCTACAACTGCTAATCCTGTAGCTGTACAAAAAGTGATCGATACAATGGCGGTAAAGTTGCGCAGCAATAATACCAAAGGCTGCCAGTATATTGAAGCCATCAATGATTATATTACCTCCGGCATTAATTCCTGAATATGGAGAAAACCATTCGCATCGGTACAAGGGAAAGCCAGTTGGCTGTGTGGCAGGCAACGTTAGCACAAAAACTTTTATTGCAAAACGGTTTCAAAAGCGAACTGAAATTTATCAAAAGCGATGGCGATATCGACCTCGTTACCCCTTTATACGAAATAGGTGTGCAGGGCGTTTTCACTAAAACGTTGGATGCAGCATTATTGAGTGGACAAATTGATATTGCCGTCCATTCAATGAAAGATGTGCCAACACAATTAGCAAAAGGAATTGTGCAAGCGGCCGTTTTAAAAAGAGCATCTTACAAAGATTTATTAGTATATAAAAATGAAGCGTTAGCAACAAATAATTCTCAATTCTCAATTCTCAATTCTCAATTATTAATTGCTACAAGCAGTATCCGCCGCAAAGCACAATGGCTAAACCGCTATCCAAATACTGAAATTGAAAATTTGCGCGGCAACGTAAATACGCGCTTAAAAAAATTAAACGAAAGCAACTGGGATGGAGCAATCTTCGCAGCCGCAGGGTTGGAGCGAATTAACCTTCGCCCAAAAAATAGTATTGAATTAGATTGGATGTTACCCGCGCCGGCACAAGGCGCGATAATGATCATTTGTAAAGAAGAAGATGATTTTTCAAAACAAGCCTGCTCTTTTTTTAATGATGAATCAACGGCTTTGTGTACAAAAATCGAACGGGATTTTTTAAGAAAATTATTAGGTGGATGTTCAACGCCAATAAGTGCTTTGGCAGAGATTGAAAAAGATGAAGTTCATTTTAAAGGAAATATATGTTCAGTGAATGGATCAGAAAAAATTGAAATTGAAAAAACAATCAGCGTAAAAAATGCAGCAACTTTAGGTGCCGATGCTGCCAAAGAAATAATTAAAAAAGGCGCTGATAAATTAATACAAGCTTTACAACATGCAAGGTGATATCAATATATTATGCACAAGATTATTGCCACAATCAATAATTGCTAAAGCAGGTGATAGCGGAATAAAGATCGATGTTGTTCCATTCATAAAAACAGAAGCTGTTACAGATAAAGTAACTATTGAACAAATACAGGAATTGACATCAAAAAAAATAACGGTAGTATTTACGAGTGTCAATGCTGTTGAAGCGGTAATACCCAATCTTTTATCAAAACCAGATTGGGATATTTATTGCATGGGCGGAATAACAAGAGAAAAAGTATTAAGTTTTTTTACCGAAAACTCAATAAAAAAAACAGCAAGAAATGCCGCTAACCTGGCCGAGAAAATAATCGCGGCAAATATTCAGCAGCAAATTATTTTCTTTTGCAGCAACCACCGGTTAGATAATTTACCAGTTTTGTTAAGGGCTTACGGCACTCATTTTCAGGAAGTGGTTGTTTACAACACCATTGAAACGCCGCATCTTGTTGAAGATAATTATGATGCGGTTATTTTTTTTAGCCCGAGTGCTGTGCATAGTTTCTTTGCCGCAAATACGATTGCTACAGATGTGATATTATTTGCAATAGGTAAAACAACTGCCGCAACTATTGAAACGTATGTATCCAATGAAGTGATAGCAAGTGAATGGCCGGGACAGGAACAGTTGATTGACCAGGTGATAAATTATTATAGCGATATTAAACACGAAAATAAAAGCTAATAATATTTTTTTGTTACCAGCTTTTGTTTTTCATAGCGTCATCGTTGTGTCACTCACTTGTACAGAATACCATTTTTGAACAAATATAAAAGTTGTCAGCCTGAGCTTGTCGAAGGCGGTCTAATAAATAATTATGTTACAAAACGATTTATTATTAAGGGTTTTACGCGGAGAAAAAGCAGAACGCACTCCCGTATGGATGATGCGCCAGGCCGGCCGCTATTTACCTGAATACATGGTGCTGCGCGAAAAGTATGGTTTTTTTGAACGGTGCCAAACTCCTGAATTAGCTGCTGCCATTACATTACAGCCGGTTGATATAATCGGCGTAGATGCCGCAATTTTATTTTCGGATATATTGGTAGTGCCGCAGGCAATGGGTTTAGAAGTACAATTAATTGAAAGCAAAGGGCCAATACTTCCGGCGCCAATTAAAACAAAAAATGATTTACAACGGGTACGCGTACCCGAAGTTGATGAAACACTGAATTATGTATTTGATGCAATAAAACTGATCAAACAGGAATTAAATGGGCGTGTGCCGTTAATTGGTTTTGCCGGCGCACCGTGGACATTGCTTTGTTATATGGTACAAGGCAAAGGTTCTAAAACATTTGATGAAGCAAAGGCATTTTGTTACCAGCAACCGGAGCTTGCACACCAGCTTTTGCAGATGATAACTGATACAACTATCGCTTATTTAAAAGGGCAGGTAAAAGCTGGTGTTGATACTGTGCAGCTATTTGATAGCTGGGGTGGCTTATTAAGTAAAGAAGATTTTGAAATAATATCGTTGCCGTATATTAAACAAATTGTTGAGGCGTTGAAAGATGAAACATTAGTTATAATTTTTGCAAAAGGCGCGTGGTATTCTTTAAAAGAAATGGCTGAAACCGGTGCCCATGGCTTTGGTATAGATTGGTGTGTCACCCCGCATATAGCAAGGGAATTGGTTGGGCCAACTGCAGCGCTGCAAGGGAATTTTGATCCCGCGAAACTGCTATCACCCGTTACCGTTATTAAAAAAGAAGTGAAGACAATGCTGAAAAATTTTGGCAGCCATCATCATATTGCAAACCTTGGGCATGGTATTTTGCCTAATGTTCCCGTAGATCATGCGAGGGCTTTTGTTGATACGGTGAAAGAATGGAGCAGCGAGTTGGTAAGCGAATGATGAATAAAGAACAGTGGGTACAAGTGAGTGACACAACAATGTTGATTAAAAAACAAATGCTTGTCCCAAAATATATTTTATAAAGATGAATGAGCAAACAACGACAAAAGAATTTCGCGAAACATGGATTGAATTTATTCATGGTTTGCAGGATACTATTTGCCGTGGGCTGGAAGCCGTTGATGGCAAAGCGAAATTTGTTGAAGATATATGGCAAAGAGCTGAAAGCGCTGGTGGTGGCGGAAAAACGAGGATTATTTCAAATGGCAATGTGTTTGAAAAAGGTGGTGTAAATACTTCTGTAGTGTTTGGAAAAGTTACGGATAAGATGCGCAAGCAATTACAAATGGATGGCGAGAGATGGTTTGCTTGCGGATTAAGTTTAGTTATTCATCCATCCAACCCTTTTGTACCAACTGTTCATTGCAATTACCGTTATTTTGAATTGTATGAAAATGATAAAGTGATCGATCGGTGGTTTGGTGGTGGCACAGATTTAACTCCTAATTATTTGTTTGAAGAAGATGCAAAACATTTTCATCAAACATATAAAAATGTGTGCGATCAGTTTTATGAAAGTTTTTATCCTTCATTTAAAAAAGAATGTGATGATTATTTTGTGAATGTTCACCGCAATAATGAGCGAAGAGGTATTGGCGGAATATTTTATGACCATAAAAAGCCGGATGAAAAACAGGATATTGATTTTTGGTTTGACTTCGGAAAAGCCTGTGGCAATGCGTTTTTAGAGGCATATATCCCGATTGTAGAAAAGAGAAAAAATACAGTTTTCAACGAGCAACATAAACATTGGCAGGAAATAAGGCGCGGCAGGTATGTTGAGTTTAATTTGATTCATGACCGTGGTACTTTATTTGGATTAAGATCGGATGGAAGGACAGAAAGTATTTTGATGAGCCTGCCGCCAACTGTGCGATTTGAATATAATTATCAACCGATAAAAGATAGTGAAGAAGATAAATTATTGCAGGTTTGTTTGCATCCAAAAGATTGGTTGAGTAAAGAAAATGAGGATGCAATTGAATGGGCAAAAAGAGCGAATACTTGTTAAGCAAATAATTTTTATGTATTTACAAAGACGAAATAGGATACTGCGCGGCAATGCGTCCATCAGAAGTTTGGTAGCGGAAACTACTTTAACTGCAAATGATTTTATTGCGCCATTATTTATTGATGAAGGCGAAAATATTTCTTACGAAATCCCTTCAATGCCAAATTATTACAGGCGTTCTTTGGATCTTACTATTAAAGAAGTAAAAGAATTATATGGCCTCGGAATAAAATGTATTTTATTATTTATAAAAGCTGATGACGCAGTAAAAGATAATACCGGTAGAGAAGCATGGAATAAAAATGGATTGATGCAAAGAAGCATTAAAGCAATTAAAGATGCTGTGCCCGAAATGATAGTAATGACGGACGTTGCGCTCGATCCATATTCATCTTTCGGGCATGATGGCATTGTAAAAGATGGAGAAATTATAAATGATGAAACGGTAGATGCTTTGATAAAAATGAGCCTTAGCCACGCTGAAGCGGGTGCAGATTTTGTTGCACCCAGCGATATGATGGATGGAAGGATTGGAGCGATCCGCAAAGCATTGGAAGAAAATAATTTTACTAAAGTTGGCATTATGGCCTACAGCGCTAAGTATGCTTCTTGTTTTTATGGCCCGTTTCGTGATGCATTGGATAGTGCGCCAGGTTTTGGTGATAAGAAAACATACCAGATGAACTATGCCAATCGTATTGAAGCTATAAAAGAAGTATTGCAGGATGTGGAAGAAGGCGCTGATATTGTAATGGTAAAACCGGCAATGGCTTATTTGGATATTATCCGTGAAGTTAAAAATAGTATAACCGTTCCTGTTAGTGCGTATCATGTAAGCGGCGAATACGCTATGATAAAAGCTGCTGCAAAAATGGGTTGGCTGGATGAGAATAAAGCAATTGTTGAAAGTTTGACTTCTATTAAAAGAGCAGGCGCGGATTTGATTGCTACTTATTTTGCGAAAGATGCGGTTAAATTAATTGCTCAATAAAGATTAAAAAGTACAAGAGAGTGACACAACGATGTTGAGTACGGAACGAATGTTTGTCATAAAATAAAAATTACCATTATAAATGAACATTGATAAGAGCAAACAACTTTTCGAACGTGCCCAATTGAGTATCCCTGGCGGAGTAAACTCGCCCGTGCGTGCATTTAAAAGCGTTGGCGGCACGCCAATATTTATGCATCATGCAAAAGGCGCTTATTTGTATGATGTGGATGGGAATAAATATATTGATTATATCGCATCGTGGGGACCAATGATCTTGGGGCACGCGTATGAACCCGTTGTGAAAGCTATCCAGGAATATGCAGAATTTTCAACCTCGTTTGGTGCGCCGACAGAACTGGAAATTGAAATGGCGGAGCTAATTATCAGCATGGTTCCGAATGTTGATTTGATACGCATGGTAAGCAGCGGAACAGAAGCCTGCATGAGTGCTTTACGTTTGGCAAGAGGTTATACTGGTAAAAATAAATTCATAAAATTTGAAGGGCATTATCACGGCCACGCTGATCCGTTTTTAGTAAAGGCTGGAAGCGGTGTTGCAACATTTAATATTCAAACAGTACCTGGAGTTACTGCTGGTGTTGCCAATGATACATTAACTGCACCTTATAATAATTTTCAGGCAGTTAAAGATTTAGTTGTTCAACACAAAAATGAAATTGCAGCGATCATTGTAGAACCGGTTGCCGGCAATATGGGTTGCATTTTACCACAACCAGGTTTTTTAGAAGGCTTGCGAAAAATTTGCGATGAAGAAAATATCGTTTTAATATTCGATGAAGTAATGACAGGTTTTCGTCTATGCGCGGGCGGTAGCCAACAAAAATTAAACATCAAAGCAGATTTAGTTACTTACGGAAAAGTGATTGGTGGAGGAATGCCAGTCGGAGCTTTTGGTGGCAAAAGAAAAATTATGGAGCATATTGCTCCGCTCGGAAATGTTTACCAGGCAGGCACTTTAAGCGGCAACCCAATTGCAATGATCGCTGGTTATACGATGCTAAAAACTTTAAAAAACAATCCTGACATATATAAAGAGTTGGAAGAAAAAACAGTCTACTTAAAAGATGGGTTAAATAAAGTTTTGCTGGAATCGGGAATTCCTTTTGTAATAAACCAGTTCGGTTCTATGATAAGTATTCATTTCAGCGATCACCCTGTTACTGATTTTACAACAGCAGCTTCAGCCAATAATGAGCTATTTAAAAAATATTTTCATGCCATGCTCAATCGTGGCATTTACCTGCCACCATCCGCTTTTGAAAGCTGGTTTTTAAACAATGCACTTACAAAAGAAGATATCGATTTTACCATCAAAGCAACAGCGGAAAGCCTGAACGAAATAAAATAACGCATCAGGCGTTTCACATTCAGATAACTTAATAAATTGTAAAGAATATTCAAATATTTGGAAAATATTCTTTGCAGTGGTATCTTCGTTATTCCTTTTTTAAGGAGAAAGTAAACCCTATTATTCACAACCCAAAAAAATATCTATTTTTTATGGCTGTTAAAATGAGACTGCAACGGCATGGCTCAAAGAAGAGACCCTTCTACTTTATCGTTGTAGCAGATGCCCGCGCTCCACGCGATGGCAAATTTATCCAAAAACTTGGTACGTATAACCCCCTTACTGTTCCGGCAACCATACAGGTTGACAGGCAAAAAGCATTGGACTGGTTACACAAAGGTGCTCAGCCAACTGACACCGTTCGTCGTATCCTTTCTTTCAAAGGTGTACTGTTTTTGAAACATTTGCTACGTGGTGTAAGCTTAGGCCTGTTCGATGAAGCAGTTGCAATGCAAAAATTTACCGCCTGGAGTTCAGAACATGAAGCCCATGTTGCTAAGCGTCAAAGCGCCAACAGAAAAGCGCGTATTGATAGCCGCAACCAACCGGTGGTAAGAAAAGTTGCAACAGTAACAGAACCTGCCGCAGCACCAGCAACCGAAGAAACAAAAACAGAAGAATAAAACTTCAACCTCTGTTCCGTTAATTCATTCAGCAATTCCGATTTTCGGAATTGCTTTTTTTTGCGCCAACCCTACAAAATTTATAATTTAAAATAATCTTTTGTACTTAGCTTTAGTGCTACTATTAAACATCGTTGTGTCACTCACTTGTACAGCATACCTTTATTGAACAAAGCTGGAGATAAAATAAAATCATAAATCCAAAATCACAAATCAAAGATGTCAGAGTATTTCAAAATAGGCAAACTGGTAGCCACTTTCGGCTTAAAAGGCGAATTGATATTAAAACACAGCCTCGGCAAAAAAACTTCGCTGAAAGGCTTGGAGTTTTTATTTGTGGAAGAAACGAAAGATAATTTCATGCCGTACTTCATTCAATCAGCCACCATAAAAAATGACGAAGAAATATATATAAAAATTGATGGGCTGGATGCAAAAGAAACAGCTAAAAAATTAACACCCAAAGAAGTATGGCTTACCGAAGAAGACTTCAAAAAGTACGCTGCTAAATCAGCGCCCATCTCATTGCTCGGATATAATTTAATAAACGAAGAACAGGATTTAGGAAAGATAATTGAAGTAATAGAACAACCACACCAACTGCTATGCGCCATCTTATTCAACGGCAAAGAAGCGCTCATACCAATACACGATCAGTCACTAAAAAAGATCGATAAAAAAAATCAAAAAGTGCACGTCATTCTCCCTGATGGGTTGCTTGATATTTATAGTTAATCATTTTTCATAAAATTTTTTTGGCGGCAGATAAATTTTTATTGTACTTTAGTATTGTGTATTTAATACACAATACTTTTAAACGATAGTTATGCCATCTGCTTATATCAGCAAAAAACTGAAGTTTTTTACTATTGCTGTTTTCCTGTTATTTACTTCTTACTCAAGTTTTGCCCAATATGCGGATATATATCCCACAAACTGGTGGGCAGGTATGAAATGGAATAAAGTGCAACTACTCGTTCACGGTAGTTATGATGGCTTTAATAAAGAAGATGTACAAATTAATTATCCAGGAGTAATATTGGAAAAAATTGAACGCCTGGAAAATAGCAAATACTTTGCACTCGATATAAATATATCGCCTGAAGCAAAGCCAGGCATTGTAAATATCCGGTTTATAAAAGATGGCAAAGCCAATACTGTTGCATGGCCATTAAATAAAAGGCGCGAAGGACGGGGTACAAAATTTGCACAAGGTGTTACATCATCTGACCTTATTTATTTATTAATGCCAGACAGGTTTAGCAATGGGGATTATAGCAATGACAAAGTTGAAGGAATGCGAGATCAATCGCTTAACCGCGATTTAATATATGCCCGCCACGGTGGCGATTTACAGGGAGTAATAAATCATTTGGATTATTTACAGGATTTAGGCGTAACAACAGTCTGGATGACTCCTGTTCTTGAAAATGATATGTCCAACCGTACCGAACATGGCTATGCATTTACCAATGAGTATAAAATTGATCCACGCCTTGGCGGCGAAGAAGCATATAAAAGATTAAGCGATTCGTTACATAAGCGCGGTATGAAACTGATACAGGATGCGGTATATAATCATGTAGGCAGTAAAAATATTTTTTTTCTTGATCCGCCTGTAAAAGATTGGGTACATCAATGGCCAACTTATACCAACACCAGTTTTAAAGACCAGGTCTTGTTTGATCCTTATGCATCTGCAGATGAAAAAAAGATAATGAGCGATGGATGGTTTACAAAAGAGATGCCGGATCTTAATCAATCAAATCCTTACGTGGCAAATTTTTTAATTCAGCATGCGATATGGTGTGTGGAAGAATTTGGTGTGGATGGATGGCGAATCGATACATATATTTATAATGATTTAAATTTTATGAACCACTGCAACAAAGCTCTCGTTGACGAGTACCCGAAAATAACTATGTTCGGCGAAACATGGGTACATGGTGTTCCCGATCAAAGTTATTTCTGCCAGAATAATTATAATATTCCTTTTAAAAGTAATCTTATCGGCACCACTGATTTCCAGGAATTATTTTATGGAATAATGCCTGCTGTAAATGATACATTTGGCTGGACAGATGGTGTAAACAAACTTTACACTACTACTGCACAGGATTTTGTATATAAAAACCCGATGAATGAAGTGATCTTTTTAGACAATCATGATCTGTCAAGATTTTTTTCTGTAGTGGGAGAAGATATTGACAAATATAAAATGGGGCTTGCGTGGCTGATGACTTTTCGTGGTATCCCGGAAATGTATTACGGAACCGAAATATTAATGAAAGGCATAAGTAATCCGGATGGCAATGTCAGACTGGATTTTAAAGGTGGCTGGAAAGAAGATTCGGTAAATAAGTTTACAGCTGCAGGACGCACCGATAAAGAAAATGATGTTTTTAATTATGTAAGAACATTAGCCCGTTTCCGCAAAAATTCTTCTGCTATTAAAACCGGTAAAATGATGCAATATGTACCGGTAGATGGATTATATGTTTATTTCAGGTATGATACAAACCAAACAATAATGTGTATAATGAACACAGGAAAAACGGAAAAAGAAATAAACTTACTCAAACAATATATTGAGCGTACAAACGGTTTTATAAATGCAAAAGACGTGATAACGGGAGAAGAGAAAGGCAGTAGTTTTGTAATACCGGCAAAAAAAATGTTTGTGCTTCAGTTAGAAAAGTAAGAGTTATTTTATTAGTTTTTAAATTTACACAGGCTATCAATTGCAAACGTTTTTTTTATTGGTTAAACATCGAAAACATTTTTTATGAAAAATAATAGCGATATTGTTGCTATGGAAGAACAAACCTATCTTATCAGAGATCCAAAAAAACTTGTTAATACTTATCCAAAAGTTTCCATTACAGTTGATTGCGTCATTTTCGGATTTGAAGAAAATGAATTAAAAGTATTACTTATCAGAAGTGATCTGGTTGAGTTTAAAGATAAATGGACATTGCTGGGTGATATCATGAAACAGAATGAGGACCTGGATGATGCTGCTGACAGAGTGTTACTGGAAAGAACAGGTATGACAGATGTATTTCTTGAACAAGTACGCGCTTTCAGCAATCCGGCGCGGCATCCGGGCGGCAGGGTTATTACGGTAGCTTATGCATCCTTGCTTGATATCGGGCATCATCAGTTAAAAATTACGGATAATGAATTGCACTGGCACCCGTTGAACAGCCTTAAGGATATGGCTTTTGATCATAGACAAATTGTTGATGCCTGTTACAAATGGTTGCAGAAAATGATACAGGAACATCCGCTCGGGTTAAATCTTTTGCCGGATAAATTTTCATTACGTGAGCTTCAGAATTTGTATGAAGCTATTCTCGGGATTAAACTTGACAGAAGGAATTTCAGAAAAAAATTCTTCTCCATGGATTTTTTAATTGATACCGGTGAAATGGAAGAAAACGTACCACATCGCCCGGGAAAATTATATAAGTTCAATTTTAAAAAATACGAGCGCAATAAAAAACAATGGTTTACTATTGATTTTTAAAAAGTGATCAAATAAAGATTCTTTCTTTCTTATTATTTAACGGATTGCGAATTATAACTGTTTACGAATATTAACGCCATGAAATATATAATATCAATAGTATTCGTAATAATAACAGGAACTTTTCATCAGGTAAATGCACAAAACCCTGTGAAAGAAATTGGCAAAGTAACCAAAGTCGAAATAGGTTCGCAATCGGTTAATATTACCACGGATAATGCTTTTGCAGCAATAACTGTTTACAGCACTGATATCGTTAGGGTAAGAATTGATAAACAACCATTGCAACCTGATTTTTCTTATGCGGTTATTTCACAGCCGGTTAAAACATCAGTTCATATTTCTGAAAGTGATACAGCTGTTATTTTATTAACTGATTCTTTAAAAACAGTTATTCAAAAAGATCCATTCTCCATAGCATTTTATTCATTGGATGGAAATTTAATCAATGAAGATGAAACAGGTTTAACAACATCCTGGGTTGGCGAAGAAGTAACTGCATATAAAAAAATGCAGGATGGAGAACGTTTTATCGGTCTTGGTGAAAAAACAGGAAACCTTGACCGTAACGGTAGCGGATACACGAACTGGAACTCAGATGTGCCGGCTTATCCACTCGATAAAGACCCGCTTTATTCTACTATACCTTTTTATATTGGCATTCATCATCACGTTAATTATGGTATTTTTTTAGATAATACTTTTCAAAGCGATTTTAATTTCGGCGCCAGTAACGACCGCTTTTCATCCTTTGGCGCACGTGGCGGCGAATTGAATTATTATTTTATTTATCATACACGCCTGGCGGATATTATAACTTCTTACACATCATTAACCGGCAGGATGAAACTGCCGCCACTATGGAGTTTGGGCTATCAGCAAAACCGCTGGAGTTATTATCCCGAAGCGGAAGTAATGCGTATTGCACAAACATTGCGCGAGAAAAAAATACCTGCTGATGGCATTACACTGGATATTCATTATATGGATAGATATCAGTTGTTTACCTGGGATAAAGATCGTTTTCCCGATCCGCCGGCAATGACAAAAAAATTAAAAGACCTGGGGTTTCATACAACTGTAATTGTTGATCCGGGAATAAAAATAGAACCAGGCGCACCGGCTTATGAACTTGGATTAAAGCAAGATGTTTATATTAAATATCCTGACGGCAAATATTATGCAGGACAGGTATGGCCGGGCTGGTGCAATTTTACAGATTTTACAAGTGAAAAAGGCCGTGCATTCTGGAGAAAAGAAGTAAAGTTTTTTTCAGATAATGGCGTTAGCGGAATATGGAATGACATGAATGAAATTGCAACCTGGGGACAGAAAATGCCGAGCAATATTATTTTTGATTATGATGGAAGGAAAGCTTCTTTATTGGAAGCGCATAACGTATATGGAATGCAAATGGCAAGGTCAAGTTATGAAGGCGCGGTAGAATCATCAACTAACCAACGGCCGTTTGTGCTTACCCGTGCCGGTTATGCAGGCCTTCAACGTTATACTGCTATCTGGACGGGTGATAATTTTTCTTCTGATGATCACATGTTGTTGGGTGTACGTTTATTAAGTAGTTTAGGATTAAGTGGTGTACCTTTTACCGGCGTTGATATTGGAGGTTTTATTGGTACGGCTTCGCCGGAATTATTTACACGTTGGATGCAGTTAGGTGCTTTTTTTCCATACTACAGAGATCATAAACAATACGATTCAAAAGCATCTGAGCCGTGGACTTTTGGTGAAAGCGCTTTGGATAATTTACGGCCTTATGTTAATCTTCGTTATAAATTATTGCCTTATCTCTATTCTGTTTTTTATGAAGCTACGCAGAATGGCCTGCCGGTAGTGCGTTCGCTGGCAATTGATAATGCGTTTGATCCAAAAATATATGAAACGTCTTTTCAAAATCAATTTTGCTTAGGCAATGCATTGATGATAGCGCCGGTAGTAAGTACACAGGATTTTGCAAAAATTTATTTCCCAAAAACTACATGGTATGATCTTTATACAGATAGTGTTGAAACTGGTGGCAGCGAAAAAATAATTCAGCTTTCTATGAAACAATTGCCGGTGTATGTAAAAGAAAGCAGCATTATACCAATGCAAACTTTGGTACAGTCAACTGCAATAATGCCTTCTGATACTTTGATCCTGCATATTTATAAAGGCGCTATTGTAAATACGTTTATTTATTACGAAGATGACGGACAAACATTTGATTATGAAAAAGGCGTTTATTATAAACGCGTAATAACTTACAATCCGTCACAAAAAATAATTGTGCTGGATAAAACGGAAGGTTCTTTCCACTCAAAATTTAAAAATATTTTATTGGTGTTGCATGGCTTTGATGGAGCCAAAGAAATAAATATCAACAATCAATCTATTAATTTAACAGAGAATAAAATTTCGTTCCTTTCACCATCTTCTTTTGATACAAAAGAGTTTTCGGACAACTTAGGTGCTGCTTCAGTTTTAACAGCTGTGATCAAAAACGATACTGGAAAAATTACAATTAAATATTAACTTGTAGTACTGTTTTATCAACAGTTTACTACATTGTCATCGCAAAATATCATAGCGCATTTCGACCTTGATTCATTTTTTGCTTCGGTCGAAATATTGAATAATCCTGCATTAAAAGGCAAGCCTGTAATTGTTGGCGGCAAAGAAAGGGGAGTGGTTGCTGCCTGTAATTATGAGGCGCGAAAATTTGGTATCCATTCTGCCATGCCATCAAAAAAAGCAGTGCAGTTGTGCCCACAGGCTATTTTTCTGAAAGGTTCTTACAGTGAGTACAGCCGTTATTCAAGATGGGTTACAGAAATCATCGCTTCCAAAGCGCCGTTATTTGAGAAAGCTTCTGTGGATGAATTTTATCTCGACCTAACGGGAATGGATAAGTTTTTTGATCCGCTGCAATGGACGATTGAATTGCGTAAACAAATAATCAACGAAACAAAATTGCCTATCTCTTTTGGTTTGGCATCCAATAAAATGATTGCGAAAATTGCTACGGATGAAGCAAAACCAAACGGATATTTGCAGGTACCGGTTGGCAAAGAAAAAGAATTTTTAGCGCCATTGCCTGTTAATAAAATTCCCGGTGTTGGTGAGCAGACTTTCGAAATACTGAAAGCAATGGGAATTAAAACCATTCATGACGTAAGCATACATTCAAAAGATGATCTGGAACAGCGGTTGGGTAAATGGGGAATTGATCTTTGGAATAAAAGCCATGGTATACATCATGGAAAAGTAACGCCGTTTCACGAAGCAAAATCGATATCGACAGAAAATACATTCAATGAAAATACTATTGATATGGATTTTTTGATGAGTGAAGTAGTGCGTATGTCAGAAAGGATTTCGTATGAATTGCGGCAGGATGGAAAAGTTGCCGGATGCATCGCGGTAAAGATCCGTTATCCTGATTTTGAAACGACTTCGCGACAAACAACAGTGCCTTACACCTGCGCCGATGATGAAATTATTCCGGTTGCAAAAGATCTGTTTCATAAGTTGTATAAAAAGGGGCAACCAATTCGCTTGCTGGGCGTGCGTTTGAGCGAGCTGACTAACGATGCCGTACAAACGAATTTATTTAATGATGTAGAACGTAAAACAGATCTTTACAAAGCCATCGATGATGTTAAGAAACGTTTCGGAAAATATAAATTGAAAAGAGCTTCTTCTAATTGATAGTTGAATTGATAATTTTTTATATCACAATCGTATATTTTAATACCAGCTTCAGTTTTTCATAGCATCATCGTTGCGAACTTTTTCTGTTATTTTTTTCTTTTAGTGAAAGAAAAAAATAATCAATTCTTTCATCGGTTGTACTACTATTTACTTTATTTATTTTTTATTGTCATGCTGAGCGCAGCGAAGCATCTTATTTTCAAAATAGCAGAATGATTATTGAAGAGCAGATTCTTCGCTGCGCTCAGAATGACAATTTGAAGAGATTAATTTTTGGTTTTGACTTTTAACTTTTGTCTTTACTCAATAGTGGTATACCGTACAAGTGAGTGACACAACGATGTTGATGAAAGATAAAATGCTGGTAACAAAAAATAAATTGTAAAAATATTAATTCACAAACCACCAGCGGATGCCGAGGCGAAAAACAAAACCGGGATAAACATAATTCGGCGCGGCAAAATTATAATGTGTAAACCCGAAGCCATTTGCAAAACTTATAGTATTTAAATTTTCGGCACGTACATAAGCGGTAAAAGTTTTTATACGAAACTGCAGGAATGCGCTGATATCCGGACGGTTACTGATTGTTACGGAATCCTGCGTATAAAACTGTCCCAGCAACGGCGAGTAGCCATAACCTTTATACGGTGTATAATATATCATCTCAAGCCCGGTGCTCAGGTTGAGATTTTTAAAAAATACACCTTCATAAGCAATGCGGTTTCTTGTATACAACAATGGCACTTTTATTGGTGCTGCGGCATCGGTTTCCTGAATCATTATATCGGTATACCAGTTCCAGTATCTGGTTAATTTAAATTTTCTGGAAGCGCCTAACTGCAACAGATTGATTACACTTGAATATTGCGCGGTATGATAATAATCGGTAAAATATGCAAGGTTGGTAATGAAATAATCGGCAGCAAATAATTTGATAAAGGGGTTATCGGCTGTTGCTTTAAAAACAGTAATATTCTCTTTTTTATACGGAGATGTTGTTCCCGAATTAAACGAAAAAAGTGGATTGTAAATAGTGGATTGCGTTCTGTTTACATTATTAAAAGTGAGGCGGATATTGCCTAATTTTTTATTTAAGTATCTGGCCAATGTTGCATACGCCGTGTAATCTCCGCTGTTCCATCCCGTCGCATACAGTTCACCGTTAGCTTCTATATCCCACAGGCGGTTTCTTGTCCTGTTGCGGTATTCGGCATGTAAAACAATATTATAATAATGATGCTCGGTACCTGCTGATGAGGATAAGTTTGTATAGGTAAGTGTTGAACCTGTTATATTTTCCAGTCTTGCGCCTGCCAGAAAAAACTCTGCCTGGTTTTTTGTATCGGGGAATTGTATCAGCGAAAAATCATTTTTAAGAATGCTCCATTTTTGTGTGTACGAAAGTGTATCCACAAGCGGGCTTGATGGTATTTCATAATTGTACCATTGCTGGTAGATAGAAGTATCTGCCGCCTGATCAACATAATTATATTTATACGAACTGGATGTAAATGTATATTGAAAACGAAGTTTGGGATAGAACAGGTATTCTGTTGTAGAATCATTTACGGCTACTGAATCTTTTTTACCAATATCATAACTCTGGCGCAAAAAGAAAGTAAAGTCACTATAAATATTGCCGGTATTGACGGTAGTGCTGAATGCACTTGGATTATAATATGCATTGCTTCCGCCCAGATTAACCGGGATAGAAAAGAGCGTTGGAAAATTAGGGTTGTTCAGTAAAGAATCACTTTGAAGGCCGCCATTTTCAGAACTCTTTATTACGTTGCCTACCAATGCAAAATAAAGTGAATATCGTTTACGCACTCCCTGATAATTACCAAACAGCCGGTAACTGTTATGATTGGTATTTTGCGTAACAGTATAACCAGGCGAACTGATCAGTTTATATTCAAATCCCACATTTAAGTTTCGTTTTAGACTATTGGTATATAATGCATGTACATTTTGTTCTTTGCCCGAAGCAATTTCATAATCCAGTTGAGAAAATGGTTTGGTAGTTTTAAAGAACCTGGTATCATCCAATGTATAACGATATACATCAAAGGCATGAAAACCTGCATCCCATCCGGCTTTCATTATGGGAGAATAAATTAAGGAATAGGCCGCATTGCCATCATTACCCAGATATTGTTCATAAGGCGGTATTCCCGAATATTTGTAAAAATCATTAATAGAAGAATCAATATGATTGCTTCTTAATGAATCAAGGTATCTGAAACTTAGTGTGATGGAATCTTTGGCATCATTGCGGTGTACAAAACCAAGCGTGCTGTCTTTCTTGCTGTTAGCGGCAGTATCTGTTTCTGCTCCTACCTGCGCAGAAGAAAATTTTACTGTAGCCAGTAATAAAACAAGAAAAATTATTTTCTTCATCAATCTTTTATAATTGAGCAATTAACTCTTTAAAGATGACAGCCAATTTAGGTTCAGCTTCTTTAGCTGCCTGTAAAACTTCTTCATGTGTTATCACATTATCATCTTCCCGCAAACCAATATCAGTTATTACACTTATCGCAAAAACAGATAAACCCATGTGCACCGCTGCAATGGTTTCAGCAACCGTACTCATGCCGACAGCATCGCCGCCAATTACTTCTATCATTTTATATTCCGCTTTCGTTTCAAAAGTGGGTCCTGTTACGCCAACGTATATACCTTGTTTTACATTAATATTATTTTTAGCAGCGATAGCTTTTGCTTTATTGATAAGATCCTTTTTATATGGTTCCGTCATGTCCGGAAAACGTGTACCTAACTGATCTTCATTTCTGCCAATTAATGGATTAACAGTAAACTGACTGATATGATCTGTGATGATCATTAGATCGCCGACATTAAAACTACGGTTAACGCTGCCGGCTGCGTTACTAATTAAAAGTGTTTCAATACCTAAAAATTTCATCACACGTATTGGAAAAACAACATCCTGTATTGAATATCCTTCGTAATAATGAAAACGCCCGGCCATTGCCACTACTTTTTTCCCACTTAATTCGCCAAATATTAATTTGCCTGTATGGCCTTCTACTGTGCTGATCGGGAAATATGGAATATCGCCATAAGAAATTTCTTTTTCAACTTTTATCTCATTGGCAAAATTGCCCAAACCACTGCCCAAAACTACTCCCACAACAGGTTTATCTTTATAAATATTCTGGATATAAGCAACCGCTTCATTAATTTTTTTCATCATAAATAATAATATTAACCCTAACCTTCAAAGATAAGGTAAGATAATATGCCGTGGAAATGCCAGTACGTTATTGATACCTGTTTGAAGCTTTTTTATGATTCCTTTTAAACATTCGGTTGAATTGCTTTAATTTCGTCAAAATTTTTTACGAATGAATCTCCACGAATACCAGGCTAAACAGCTTTTAAAAAAATTCAACGTTCCCGTGCAGGAAGGAATTGCCTGCAACACTCCAACTGAAGCAGAGGAAGCTTACAAACAGATCCATACAATATACGGTAGCAAGTTTGCCGTAGTAAAAGCGCAGATACATGCCGGCGGACGCGGCAAAGGAAGCATTATTGGTAAAGATCAACGCGGTGTAGCAGTGGCAAAAAGCGCAGAAGCAGTGAAAGAGATCGCACAGAATTTATTGGGCGGTACATTAGTAACTGTACAAACCGGTCCGGCTGGTAAAGTGGTAAATAAAATATTGGTAGCACAGGATGTATATTATGATGGCCCAAACCCTGTAAAAGAATTTTATCTATCTATTTTATTGGATAGAAGCAAAGGGCAAAATGTAGTAATGTACAGCACTGAAGGTGGAGTAGATATTGAAACAGTAGCGCACGATACACCCGAAAAAATATTTAAAGAATGGGTTCATCCGGGCGGCGGGCTTCAACCATTCCAGGCACGTAAAATTGCATTCAACTTAGGTTTAAGCGGCGAAGCATTTAAAAATTGCGTAAAGTTTGTAACTAATTTATACAATGCATATATCGGCATCGATTGTGGTATGCTTGAAATTAATCCGCTATTTAAAACAAGCGATGATAAAATAATTGCGGTAGATGCAAAAGTAAATATTGATGACAACGCATTAATGCGCCATCCTGATATTGCAGCTTTACGTGATATAAGTGAAGAAGATCCAACTGAAGTAGAAGCTGGCAAATTCAACCTCAACTTTGTAAAATTAGATGGTAATGTTGGTTGCATGGTAAATGGCGCCGGACTTGCAATGGCAACCATGGATATGATTAAATTAAGCGGCGGCGAACCAGCCAACTTTCTGGATGTAGGTGGTACAGCTAATGCGCAAACTGTAGAAGCAGGTTTCCGCATCATCTTAAAAGATCCTAAAGTAAAAGCAATCCTCATCAACATTTTCGGTGGCATCGTTCGTTGCGATCGTGTAGCCCAGGGCGTTATTGATGCATATAATTCCATCGGCACAATTAATATCCCAATCATCGTTCGTCTACAAGGAACCAACGCAGATGTTGCAAAAAAATTAATTGATGAAAGCGGCTTAAAAGTAGAAAGCGCCATCTTATTAAGCGAAGCGGCATCATTGGTAAATAAAGCGGTAGCGTAATTTTAGTTTGTCATTCTGAGCGAAGCGAAGAATCTAATTTATAATATTAAAATCCCATCTTTTTTGATGGGATTTTTTTTTGTACAAACATTTGTAATTCAGCTCAACATCGTTGTGTCACTCACTTGTACGGCAAACCGTTATTGAACTTTCATCAAAGCATAAATTAATTATTAATGCCAATATGATGTTGAAAAACTTTTTACTGAGTTCCTTATATTTGTAAGCAAATCGATATATGCCATTGTTTATTGAAATTGAAAAACTAACAAATGGCAACTATCTTTTTACACCTTGGTTTAATATATGCAGCAATAACTTTGATATGCGCTGTCGCCTATAAATATTATTCCAAAAAAATTCATCTAACCAATGATCCGGATGTAAAAAAAGAAACGCCAGCCATCGAGCCAGCCACAATAAACACATCTTCAGAAGTAACAGAATATCCAAAAGCCATTGAACAAAGCGCAAAGAAAGAATGGCATGTAATTCAATCAGCAATCACAGAAGAAGTTTCAGAAATAATTGAACATAAAGAAACCATTGCTTCGATTCCTGAAAAAAAACAAAATGAAACCACAGAAGAAATAAAACCACTTGAAAAAGTCCCGGAAGATGATGCTATTAAAATACAAAACTTCTTTAATCCCACAGTTCATCTAAATGGCGATAATATTAATATCATTGAAGAGCCAATAAAAGAGTATAAACCACAACTGAATTTTTTTAGTTACAATGCTAAAGCCGGAAGAAAATATAATACAGGCTTAATAAACACTACATTCTATTTTGGTTCCGAAGATGGTTTCTTTATTGATAACCCGATAATTGATATAACTTTTAAATCCGGCTTTGAATATGCCTCAGGAGGCATAACAGGTGCCGGAATTGTTTCTGCGGGCTACCTTTCAAAACATACACTTGATAATAACACCCGGTTTTTAATAGCAGCCAATTATTTGCAGGCAGGGCATCATATTTATATAGAAGTTATAAGCAAAAAAGATTTACAAATTGAAAACCTTAAAATCAATCCAATAGATTCCTTGCTTTTGCCAACATTTCTTCAACAAAAAAATAATCAGGTAACATCCTTCATTTAAGCCATTCATATAATCAGGCGGCTGAAACATTACTGCAATAAGTATCTTCCCGAAAATTCAATATATTTAGTATTAAAAATTATGCCTTTATGAATTTATCCTTTTCTAAAATATCAATAAGCATTTTATTATTGCTGATAATATGCTGTTGCAAAAATTTATCCGCGCAATCAATACATTCTTTTCCTGATTCATCTGCAATGGATTTTTCTGTAAAACCCGGCGATAATTTTTATCTGTATGTAAACGGAACATGGCAAAAAAAATCAACCATTCCGCCAACCGAAGCGGGAATAGGTTCTGCTTATGATGTTTATAACCGCACCAAAAATCATCTTCACACAATATTGGAAGACGCTGCTGCATCAAATGCAACACCTGGAAGTATTGAACAAAAAGTAGGAGACTTTTATGAAACAGGCATGGATAGCAGCACGATTGAACAAAGAGGTTACGAACCGCTTAAACCGACACTGTCACAAATAGATGCTTTATCCAATACGCACGATATATTACAGTTCATTGCACAGCAGGCAACAACGGGTAATGAACTATTGTTCGGTTGTTACATCGGGCCTGATTCAAAGAATAGCAGCATAAATATTGCCACATTTTACCAGGGTGGCCTTGGCTTGCCAGACCGTGATTATTATTTTAAAACTGATTCAACAATACTTGCCGTTGTTAAAGCGTATCAAACATATATTACCACATTGTTTAAACTTACCGGCGATAATGAAACCATTGCAAATCAAAAAATGTTGGCCGTTTATGAACTGGAAAAGCAAATAGCGATGAGCCATCGTACCAATGTTGAGTTACGCGACCCTCAAAGCAATTATAATAAAATGTCAGTCGATGATATCAATAAATCGATGCCTGCTTTGGAATGGAAAGCAACAATGGCTACACTTGGTATGCATCCTGATTCTATCAATATCGGGCAACCGGCTTTCTATAAAAAAACAGATTCATTGCTTACAACTATTCCGCTTGGCACATGGAAAGCATATTTGCAACTGCATACAATTTCCAACTATGCACCATATTTAAGCAGCCCGTTTGTAAATGCCCGTTTTGAATATGTGAAAAAATTATACGGCCAGAAAAAATTACGCGCCCGTTGGGAAAGAATTTATAGAATTGTTGATGATAATTTAGGCGATGCATTGGGACAGTTATACATAGAAAAATATTTTACTGCAGAAGCAAAACAAAAAATGCTTGCATTGGTCAATAACCTGCAAAAGGCTTTTGAAATACGCATCACTAAACTGGATTGGATGAGCGATACAACAAAAAAAATCGCCATTGAAAAATTACATGCCTTCATTAAAAAAATCGGCTTCCCCGATAAATGGCGCGATTACAGTAAAGTGGTCATTCAAAAAGGAAAATATTTTGAAAACCTCGTTTCCTGTCAGGAAAATGAATATCAATATGAGTTAAATAAATTAGGCAAACGGGTTGATAAAACAGAATGGACAATGACAGCGCCAACTGTAAATGCGTATTACAATCCAACGTTTAATGAAGTTGTTTTTCCTGCCGGCTATTTGCAACCGCCGCTTTTTGATCCGGCTGCAGATGATGCACTTAATTACGGCGCTATTGGTACAACAATCGGTCACGAAATGTCGCACGGCTTTGATGACGAAGGTTCGCAATATGATAAAGACGGCAACCTGCAAAACTGGTGGCAGCACGACGATAGCGTAAAATTTGTCGCCAAAACAAAAAGCATTATCAATCAGTTTAATAATTTAACTGTGCTTGATTCTGTACACATCAACGGTGCGTTAACCATCGGCGAAAATATTGCAGACCTTGGCGGATTATACATTGCATACGATGCTTTTAAAATGACCAAAGAAGGACAAAGCAATATTAAAACAGATGGCTATACTCCTGATCAGCGCTTCTTTTTATCGTATGCAACTATGTGGCGCGGTAAATTAACGGATGCACTTTTGCGGCATCTTATAAATACAGATCCGCATTCGCCTAATGAAGACCGCGTTATCGGGCCGCTGTCTAATTTCACGCCTTTTTATAAAGCATTCAATGTTCAACCCGGCGATAAAATGTATAAACCCGAAAGTGAACGGATAAAAATCTGGTAATATATTTTCAAAATTAAAATCCCATCAATTTGATGGGATTTTTTTATGTAACCAGCATTTGTTCTTTACTCAACATCGTTGTGTCACTCACTTGTGCGGTATACCATTGTTCATCTTTTTCGTCTATGCCAAAGCGTTATATAAAACTTCTACGGTATGTAAAGCTTCACGGCCGGTACCATCTTTAATCTGGTGACGGCAACTTGTACCAGGTGCAGCAATAATTACATCTGCCGGTTGTTTTCTTACAGCCGGCAATAAAACCAATTCGCCGATCTTCATCGAAATATCATAATGTTCTTTTTCAAACCCAAAAGAACCAGCCATACCACAACAACCCGAAGGAATCGTTTCAACAGAATAATTTTCAGGAAAAGATAAAATCCTGACAGAAGGATTGACAGCGCCCCATGCTTTTTGCTGGCAATGTCCATGTAATTTTATAGACTTCTTTTCTTTGGTAAATTGTTCTTTACTGATATTCCCTTTTTCAATTTCCAAAGCAATAAATTCATCAATCAAAAAAACATTTTTTGATAAAGCTTTCGCTGCTTCAAAATTTTTATCATCCGCCAGATCAATATATTCATCACGGAAAGTCAGGATGGCAGAAGGTTCCACACCAACCAAGGGAGTTTCAGCAGTAATTAATTTGCCAAGTAGTTCAATGTTTTTATTTGCAATTTTTTTCCCTTCACGAACCAATCCTTTTGATAAGCTTGCTCTTCCGCTTTCTTCATGCTGAGGTATCTCTACTTCATATCCTAATTTCTCTAACAATAAAATTGCTTTAATGCCAATTTCGGTATCATTATAATTAGTAAACTCATCACAAAACAAAAATACTTTTTTACGATCACCGACAACTGACGACTGACGACCGCTATACCATTTCTTTAAAGTTGTTTTATACAAAGTAGGCATAGAACGTTTTTGAGCAAAGCCAGCAAAGCTCTTTACCAATGAACTGATGCCAGGAGCGGTTGCGCCAAAATTATACAAGCCCGGCAATATACTTCCCAGCTTTGATATCTTGCCAAAGTTCGCGATCATCTTTGAACGGAACGGAACACCATTTGCATCATAATAATGCTGCATAAACTCTGCTTTCAATTTAGCAACATCAACATTGGATGGACATTCGGATTTGCATCCTTTACAACTCAAACAAAGATCCATCACTTCATAAATTTCTTTATGGTCGAAGCGGTTCATTTTATCAGAGTTGGTTAAAAACTCTCTTAAAATATTTGCTCTTGCACGTGTTGTATCTTTTTCATTTCGTGTAGCCATAAACGATGGGCACATGGTTCCGCCACTCAATTGTGTTTTACGGCAGTCGCCGGAACCATTGCATTGCTCGGCATGTTGCAATACATCCTGGTTATAAAAACGAAATATGGTATTGAACTTTGGAGTATGTTGCCCTGGTGTATAACGCAACATACTATTCATCGATGGCGTATCAACAATTTTATTGGGATTAAAAATATTTTCCGGATCCCAGGTGCGTTTAATATCTTTTAATAATTGATAATTTTTTTCACCGATCATTTGCTTGATAAATTCACCGCGCAATCTTCCATCGCCATGTTCACCACTTAATGAACCTTTATATTTTTTTACCAGCGTAGCAATTTCTTCAGCGATTGTTCTGAAAAGTTCATTGCCTTCTTTTGTTTTTAAATTGATGATTGGGCGCAAATGTAATTCACCACTGCCGGCATGTGCATAGTGGACTGAATATAAATTATGCTTCTTCAATATCTCATTAAACTCACGGATGTATTCCGGCAAATCATTTACATCAACGGCTGTGTCTTCAATTACAGGTACTGCCTTTTCATCGCCGGGCAAGTTGCTAAGCAGGCCCAGTCCGGCTTTGCGCAGGTCCCATATTTTTTTTGTATCTGTTCCGAACAATAAAGGGAAATGATAACCCAATCCTGCATTGCGCATTTCAGTTTCCGCCTGTTTGGCAATTGCTGTTATTTCATCATGGTTATGCCCTGCATATTCAATTACTAAAATTGCACCAGGATCGCCTTGTACAAAAAAACGGTTTTTGCTTTGTTCAGGGTTTGCTTTGGTACATTCTAAAATATAATGGTCTATTAATTCACTAGCACGAGGTTTATATTTTACCGCGATGAGGTTTGCTTTTAATGCTTCATCAATAGAATTAAAATGGACACACAACAAACCAATTTCTTTTGGCGGCAGCGGAACTACATTTAATTTTATTTCAGTGATAAAAGCCAATGTACCTTCTGAACCTGCAATTAGCTTACAGAAATTAAAATCTTCTGTACCTGCTGTGAATGGAGCAGTGTCTAATAACATATCAACGGCATAACCGGTATTTCTTCTTTCAACAGTTTTTTTGGGAAACTCTTTTCTTATCTCAACCTGGTTATCATAATTGCTAAGTATGCTGCGGACTTCTTTATAAATTTTTGCTTCTAAAGTACCGCCTTCGCATTTGTTGTGGAACTCATCAATATTCAATGTGTTGAAAGTTGCTTCGCTGCCATCGCTTAATAGTGCTTTTACTTCCAATAAATGTTCGCGTGTACTTCTGTAAATTATAGAATTTGAACCGCAGGAATTGTTGCCCACCATTCCACCCATCATTGCGCGATTGGCAGTGGAAGTTTCGGGGCCGAAATATAAGCCATGAGGTTTTAAAAAGAAATTCAATTCATCGCGTATAACGCCGGGCTGTACACGAACCCAGTTTTCTTCTTTATTTAATTCAAGTATTTGAGTAAAGTTTTTTGATACATCTACAATAATGCCGCTGCCTACAACCTGCCCGGCTAGTGATGTTCCGGCTGTTCTTGGAATTAAGGATGTTTTTTCTTTGCGTGCAAATGCTATTAATTTTTTTATATCATTTACAGATTTTGGAATTACTACTGCCAATGGCATTTCGCGGTATGCAGATGCATCGGTGGCGTAGAGTGTACGCATCGTAACGTCGTCATACAAATCTCCTTCTAATTCGTGGGCTAATTGGTGTAAGCTTTCCTTCATTCGGCCAGGTTCTTTTAAATTGTAATTGGAGTTGCAAATTTAATTCATTTGAAGTAAGTAATAAGTATTAAGTAACAGGTATTATGTATGTGTTTAATTTGTTGAATATTGGTATGCCGTTGCAGTGAGTGACACAACGATGATGACATGTAAAACCAATGCCGGCTTCATAATAATAAAAACATACTAAATAAAAAAGCGGCTTCAATTGAAGCCGCTTACACTTAACAGATGAATCCTAAGTCATACTTATTTTGGCATTAATACGCTGTCGATTACATGGATAACTCCATTGCTTTGATTTACATCTTTGATGGTGATCCAGGCTGTTCCGCCTTTTTCATCTTTTATTTCTATCTTTTTGCCTTTCATCATGAACCATAATTTGCCGCCTTCAACAGTTGTAAGAGTTGCTGTTCCGTTGCCATCTTTTATCAGTTTCATAATGTCCATTGAAGTATATTTTCCGGCAACAACATGGTAGGTTAAAATGGTTGTAAGTGTTGCTTTGTTTTCGGGTTTTACTAAATTATCTACTGTGCCTGCTGGTAATTTATCAAAAGCCTCGTTGGTTGGCGCGAATACAGTAAACGGGCCAGGGCCTTCCAATGTTTCTACAAGTCCGGCAGCTTTTACGGCGGCAACCAATGTTGTGTGGTCTTTGCTGTTGACAGCGTTTTGAATAATGTTTTTGGATGGATACATTGGCGCTCCGCCAACGGTTACGGTTTTGTCCATTGAACCATTATCCATCATTTGTGCGAATGATATATTGCTTACCAAAGCTGTAACAGCTACCAGCAATATTGTTTTAAACTTTTTCATCTTTTTTGATTTTAATTTTTTATTAGTTGTTTCAATCATGTACGGCAGATGAAGAAGCCTGGATTTTTTTTAGATGATTTTTTTTATTTTTTTGGTGGTTGAAGTATATATAATAATGTAAAAGAGCGGTTATTTTTAACTGCTCTTTTATTAAGGATTGATAAATTGATTGATATATTTTATTGCCCTGAAAAAAAGATAGCGTTGGCAATAAGCAATTCGCCGTTTTTCCAGAAGCTGCGGAAAACAGGATCATCGGCAAAGTAAATAATGGAACCATTGCCGGATGGTTCAACGCCAATCACGGTGCCATTTTTAAGTTTTTGTTTGGTGGCATAGCCAACAAAGCCATCAACAGGAGCGCTGGTGTTTATTGTGCCTACATTCCAGCCGTCTTTCGTGTATTCGTAAAGGTTAGTGTTTTGTTTTAAGGTAAAATAATAATCGGGATAACCAAAAGCCAGCGGATGGGAATTATCCAACGTAACTTTATAAATGGCTCCGGGAATGCTGTTGGTTAATTCATTCCTGTCTTTATCTTCATAACGATGTATGACAGTGTCATCGTTCAATGTATCGTCATCTTTTTTTAATTTAAAGCCCCAGTCGTATTTAGCCATCTGGCTTGCTGCGTTTTCTATGGCTATTATTTTTCCGCCTTGCTGTACCCATGTTTTTAGCGCTGCGCTTTGATCCTTATCATCTAAAAATTTATAATTGCCGTTTGGCAAGATCAGTACGTCTACATTTTTCCAATTGATATTAGCAGCTTTATCTGCATTTACTAACGTTAATGGATAGCCTAATTCTTGCTCGAATAGGAACCATATCTCACCGGCAGCTTCGGAAGATACTCCGTTGCCTGTAAGCAATACAACATTCGGGCTTTTTATAAAATGTACTTTTTCGCTGCCAATATCAAAACTGCTATCCATAAAGCCGGATATAAGCGCGGTTGTTTCTTCTTTATTTTCAGAAACGATACTATCGAGTACATCTATTTTAGAAGCATTTTCTTTTTTAAGGATGATCAATGTACCTCTATCAAATTTTTGTCCGCTATAGTTAAAACCCTGTTCAGCAAAATGCGCTTTGATCTTATTTTTTAAAAGTGCCGCAAGAAATGTAGCATCGTCGATAGATTGATATTTAACCAGCCAGCCATAACCGGATGTTGAAAGGGTGGTTGAGGCTGGCGTTTCTGGCGTTTCATCAATCATTGCTTTTTCTTTGCAGGCATAGGTTTTAATTCCGTAGGCGTAAGGTATTCCCCATGCAGTAATATCATACGTAACGGAATCACTTAATTTGGATTTGGGCTCAAACAAAACCTTTAACAGCACTGCTTTTGGCTGGTTGGATGGAATGGCCAATGAATAATCTTCCAATTTTATTGTTTCTTCTTTGCCGGTAAAATAATTATATCCTTTGGCAATATTCTTTTTAGTATACCATCCATATTTTATTTTATTATTGTCCAGTAATTTTTCCAGCGATTGTATTTTTTTAATACTATTTGATGTGCTTATATAAGATTTATATTCTCCAACACCATTGTTTATTGCATCATCGAAATATTTTTTAAATTCAGAAACAATCTTCGCTGCATTCTGCGATGCAATTTCAATAGTACTCATGCTCGTTGTAAAATGATGTTCTATCCTGTCTTTCAATGTTAACGTATCTCCATCTGCTTCTAAAACGGCTACACCGCCTGCGCTGTTGCCAGCCTGTTCATACGTCATACCGATCGCGCCATTAAAAAGCGGGTACGTGTCACCGTAAGCAGGATAAAAAAGATCAAATTCTTCTTTTGTAAAAAACAACCAACCGTTGGCATCAAAATATTTAGCATGGTTCTTTCCAATTACTGTTTGAAAAGAACGTTGCCATGGAGTTATTGCTTCATGAAAAGGTTCTGCTGCAGGCGCAAAATAATAAGGGTCATCAATATCCTGTTCATGAAAATCACAATGGATTTGCGGCATCCATTCATTGTATTTTTTAATGCGTTGCTGCGTTTCAATTTGTGTTTGCCATGCCCAATCGCGGTTCAGGTCATAGTTGTAGTGATTCGTCCTTCCGCCTGGCCATGGTTCATCATGTTCTCTTGCATCAGGGTTTACATTCGGTTCTTTGCCCAACATTTGCGTAAGCCAGTTTACATAACGGTCATGCCCATCCGGGTTTATGCATGGATCGATTATCACCACCGTATTTTTAAGCCATTCTTTTGTTTTAGTGTTGGCAGGGTTTAAAAGTTCGTATAAAACTTTCATGCCTACTTCGCCGGGGCTTGGTTCGTTGCCATGTACATTATAACTCAGCCATACAATTACCGGTGCGTTTATATCACCGGGCTTATCATTCAATAAACCGGTAAGGCGCAAATTATTTTTGCGGATATCATCCAGCTTAGCAAAATTTTCGGGCGAAGCGACAATGGCCAACATCAATGGCCTGCCTTCATTTGTTTCACCATATTGCTCCAGCTTCATCATTTGTGGCATGGCTGCTGCGGCCTGCTGAAAATAATTGACTATTTTATAATGTGGAGTAAACTTTTCTCCCAATTTATATTCTAAAAATTCATCGGGGCTTTTTAATTGCTGCGCGAATACAGAGGCGATGAAGAAACTGAACCACGAAAGCAAAAAGGCTTTTTTCATACAAAAAATTAATATGTGAAAATATGCAAAACGGGTGATTACCCAAGCTAAAAAATCGATGCCGGCTTTGGTTATATTTCAATCAAAACCAATATTGGTATTGAATTTGCCTTTAGCCCAATGATTAATTACTTTTGCACAAAATTTATTATTCTGCGAAAATTCTGGAAAATACTAAAGAGGGTGTTGCTTTCGGTGCTGTTGCTGTTAGTATTTTTATATTTCATCCTTCATTTGCCATCTGTACAAACCTGGCTGGTTAAACGCGTTACTGCCACGCTTTCAGAAAAACTCCATACAAAAGTTAGTATCGATAATGTTGATTTTAGTTTTTTTGATAAACTGGAACTAAATGGTTTGTTGGTAGAAGGCCAGCACCACGATACTTTATTATATGCCGGAACCGCTAAAGTAAAAATTACTGATTGGTTCTTTTTTAAAGATAAACCGACGTTGGAATATATTGGGCTGAGTAATGCAACGATCAATATGCAACGTTCCGATTCAGTCTGGAATTACCAGTTTTTAGTTGATTATTTTTCTTCTCCCAATAAGGATACTTCTAAAAAAAGCGGAATGCAATTTGATCTTAAAACGATTGAATTGGAAAATATTCATTTTAATAAAACAGATGGATGGGTTGGTAAAAATGTAAATATCTCTTTAAACGAATTAAACCTTACAGCCAAAGAAATTGATTTTACAAAGAGAAAAATAGATATCGATCAACTGGATCTGGATGAACCTTTATATCGTGAACATTTTTACGATGGCAAACAACCTGCAACAAACGATACTACTAACGTAAACGATACCACGAAAAAGAAATTAGATAATGATACATGGTCGATCAATATACATAATGTGCATTTAAACAATGGAACGTTTGGTTCAGAAACTCTTGGAGAATCAGAATATCCTGCAGGCATGTTTGATGGCGACCATATTTATTTTTCTTCCATTACCGGCGACCTGAAAAATGTGCAATTTGAAAAAGATACACTCACCACTGAATTATCATTATCAGCGAAAGAACGTTGCGGATTGATTGTAAAAAAGATAGCAGCCAAAGTAAAATTCAGCAGCGAGATAATGGAATTTAACGGGCTTGACCTCATCTTAAATAAAAGCAGGCTTACTAATTATTATGCCATGCACTTTTATCATTTTAGTAATGATATGGGCAACTTTTTGCATAATGTAAAACTGGATGCCAATTTTAATAACAGCGAAGTAAGCAGCGATGATATTGCTTTTTTTGCACCAGCGTTAAAAAACTGGAAACGTAGTTTTAAATTGAATGGTGTATTTAAAGGAACCGTCGATCATTTTTCTGCTAAGGATATGTCTATTAAAAGTGGCAACTCTTCTGTAAATGGAAACCTTGAAATGATTGGTTTGCCGGATATCAATAACACATATATCGATCTTAAATCAAATAACCTGCAAACGAATTATACTGATGTAACATCCATTGTGCCTGCATTAAAAAATATTGAATTGCCGCAATTAAACAAATTAAGCAGCTTTCAGTTCAAAGGGAATTTTACAGGCTTTCTTAAAGATTTTGTTGCTTCCGGTTCAATCAATACTAACCTTGGTTCATTAACCTGTGATGTAAACCTTAAATTGCCTGATAACAAGCCAGCTGTATATGTTGGGGCTATTTCAACAAATGGTTTTCAATTGGGACAATTCATTAATAATAACAATCTCGGCAATATTGCTTTTAATGGTAAAGTAGATGGCAAAGGTTTTACGCCGGATAACATCAACACAAATTTTGATGGTACGATTTCAAAGTTTGAATGTGAAAATTATACCTATCAGAATATTTCTGTTAGCGGTGATTTTAAGAGAAAATTATTTAGCGGAGCGGTTAGTATCAAAGATCCAAACTTAAAATTAGATACACTTATCGGAACTATTGACCTTAGCGGAAAAGAGCCGCAATTTGACTTTCATGCGATTCTGGCAAACGCCAATTTGCAACAATTAAAACTTACAGATAGCAATTTTGTACTTGGCGGAAATTTCAATCTCAATTTTACCGGTAATAATATTGATAATTTTATCGGCACAGCCAAAGTAAACCATGCATCCTTCCTTCATGATGGTATTGCATTACCGTTTGATTCACTAACATTAAAATCAGCAATAGTAAATAATGAAAAGGTGCTGACACTTCAATCGAATGAAGTAGAAGCTTCCATTAACGGGAAATTTAAAATATTAGAATTGCCCGATGCGTTCAGTGTTTTTCTTAATCATTATTATCCATCTTATATTAAAACACCATCTTATCATGTAAGCGGGCAGGATTTTCATTTTCAAATAAAGACAAAAGAGTTTGACGATTATGTTGAGTTGATGGATAAAAAATTGAAAGGCTTTAATGATGCTACCATTTCAGGAAGCCTTGAGTTGGAAAATAGTAACCTGGCGATAAATGCGAATGTGCCTGAATTTTCTTATGATGGAAAAACATTTGACAATATACGTTTGCAAAGCAATGGCAATTTTGATACGTTGGTAACACGCATCAATACAGATGATATCATGATAAATGATAGTTTGCATTTGCCTGCTACTGACCTTACAATAAATTCCCATAATGATATATCGGATATAAGTATTAAAACCAGCGCCAGCAAAACGCTAAGCAATGCATCTTTAAACGCGCAGGTACAAACAGTAAATGATGGTTTTAAAATTCATTTCTTTTCTTCTTCATTTATCATTAATGATAAAGAATGGGCGCTGCAAATGGATGGCGAATTGTTTTTAAGCAAATCAACCATAAAAGCAAGCAACATACATTTTAACCAGGGCAACCAACAGATCAATATATCTACTGATTCATCGGCTGCGCCGGAAACAAATACTGTATTGATTGATGTAAAAAAATTAAGTATCAGTGATATTGCGCCGTATGTAATTACATCACCAAAGCTGGAAGGCATGATTACCGGCATCCTTAAAATAACCGACCCTTTTAATAAACCGGTAATTAATTATGATGTTCAGGAAGATGAATTCAGGTTAGATGGAGATTCTATTGGTACCATTGCTACAAAAGGAAATTTCAATACGGAAACAGGTGTTATTAAATTTAATGTTCAGTCTCTTGATACAGCAATGAAATTAAATGTCGATGGAACGGTTAATACAAGAGATACTTCAGCCAATGCAGCGAACATATCTTTTATCGCTGAAAAATTTAACCTCAATATCCTTAATAGTTATTTGAGCTCTGTTTTTAATGATATTAAAGGAAGCGTAAACACAAGTGATTTGCATATTTCAGGCAATGGAAAACATCTTTTAATAACCGGTACCGCTTTTATTAACCAGGGTTCATTGCGCGTTAATTACACGCAATGTAAATACACGTTTAATAATGCAACTGTTATATTTAATCCTGATGAAATTGATCTGGGTACTGTCAATCTGAAAGATTCATTAAATAATAATGCAACGGTTACGGGTACACTATATCATAATTTTTTCCAGGATTTTGCATTTGATAATGTGCATTTTACTTCAGATAAATTATTGGTATTAAATACTACCAAAAAAGATAATAATCTTTTTTATGGAAAAGTAATTGGCCGTGCGGATATGACATTGAACGGCCCGATCACCAATATGGTGATGAATATAAATGGTGAGCCATCAAGGGTTGACAGCAGCCATATTTATTTATTAAGCGGCAATAATGTTGAAAGCGGGACTATCGATTATATTGATTTTATACAGTTTGGTAATAAAATGAATGAAGATTATCAGGGCAGTAAATCAAGCAATATATTGGTGGATATGAACCTGTCTGCCAACCCTGCATGTAAGATCGATGTAATATTAGATGAGTCAACCGGAGATATAATAAAAGGGCAGGGAAACTGTAACCAGTTAAATATACGTGTTGGCACTACTGAACCACTCACTATCCGCGGCAGATATGATATTACAAAAGGAGATTATACATTTAACTTTCAAAAATTTATTAAAAAACCATTTACACTTAGCAGTGGTAGTATTGTATGGACAGGCGACCCATACCTTGCCAATATTGATATTACAGCAAAGTATGTTGCTCCCAAGGTAGATTTCAGCAGCCTTTCTGCAGTAAGCAGTGTTTCTTCAAAAGGAGGACAGATAAGCGATGTAAATGTAATAGCGCATTTAACACAAACATTAAATAAACCAAAAATCGATTTTGAATTATTGCCTGATAACAGCGATGTAAAAAATGATGTGGTAATTTCCAAACGTTTGGAAGAATTACAGCAGGATGAAAATGAAATGAACAAGCAGGTCACATCATTGCTTTTGTTTAATTCGTTTATAAACAGCAATCAAAGTTTCCTGAGCGCCAGTAGCGGTTATTCAGTTTTATCGGGTACAATTGGTGGTGTTATTTCCAGTACTGTGTCCGGTTTTTTCAATAGTATTTTACAGAAGTATTTAAAGAACACTTCGTTTTATTTTAACTCCAATTCAAGTTATGGTAATGACTTAACAACGACTACTACTGCAAAATTACAGGGTGCAGTAGCAAGCGGCCTTGTATTTAGTTTAGATAATGGCAGGCTTATTATAACAGCAGGTGTCAATCTCGATTACAACGATCCGTATCTTTTAACGGCAACTAACGTAACTCCTGATTTTACAGCGGAATGGTTATTGACAAAAGACGGCCATGTGCGCGTAGTGGGTTTTAATAAAACAAATGTTGATATATTGGGTGAAAGAAACCAATCCGGTTTAAAGTTAAGTTACCGCAAAGATTTTGATAAACTGAATGATCTTTTTCTTCCCGCAGAAGAAAAAAAGAAGAAAAAAGAAACTACCGGTAACGATTAAACGCTATTCATTGTTTAAAATAGTATGCCCCAGTTTATCCCTTTTTGTAGTAAGGTATTTTTTATTATGGACATTCGCTTTTATCTCGATCGGCACAGTTTCTACAACTTCCAATCCATAACCCAATAAACCAGCGCGTTTGCGTGGGTTATTGCTCATCAGTTTCATTTTACTGATACCGAGATGACGGAGTATTTGCGCGCCAACGCCATAATCCCTCTCATCCATTCCAAAGCCAAGTTCCAGGTTTGCTTCTACCGTATCGCGGCCTTGTTCCTGTAGTTTGTATGCTTTTAATTTATTTAATAAGCCAATGCCACGTCCTTCCTGGTTCATGTATAAAACCAAACCTTTGCCGGCGGCTTCAATCATTGTCATAGCATGATGCAATTGGTCGCCACAATCACAACGTAACGAGCCTAAAATATCTCCTGTCATACAACTGCTGTGTACTCTTACTAATACAGGTTCGTCTTTTGTCCAATTGCCTTTTTTTAATGCAAGATGTATTTCTCCAGTATTTAATTGTTTAAAAGCAATCAATTCAAAGATGCCATATTTGGTAGGCATTTGAACACGAACTTCTTCACGTATCAATGTTTCATTGGTAAGCCTGTATTCAATTAAATCTTTTATAGAAATTAATTTAAGGTCGAATTTTTTAGCTATCTCAACAAGCTGTGGCAAACGTGCCATTGTGCCATCTTCATTCATGATCTCTACCAACACGCCGCCATACGGAGGTTCAAAACCCGCGAGCCTTGTCAAGTCAATTGTCGCTTCGGTGTGGCCAGACCTTCTTAATACGCCGCCTTTTTTTGCACGCAAAGGAAATATATGCCCTGGCCTTCCTAAATCGGTTGGCTTGGTTTTCATATCTACCAAAGCCTGCACTGTTTTTGCACGGTCTTGCGCAGATATACCAGTGGTACATCCATTTCCTAAAAGATCGATACTAACGGTAAAAGCAGTTTCATGCAGCGAAGTATTATTGCTAACCATTGGCTGAAGGTCCAGTTCTTCGCAACGGTCTTCCGGCAGCGGCGCACAAATAAGCCCACGGCCGTACATGCTCATAAAATTTATTATTTCCGGCGTAACATTATGGGCGGCTGTAATAAAATCACCTTCGTTCTCACGGTCTTCATCATCTACCACGATCACTAATTTGCCATTTTTTATATCTTCAATGGCGCTTTCAATACTATCTAACATATTCATTATTTATAGTGCAAAGGTACAGCCTTTGGTTTTTACCGCCGAAAGCCGCATTTTCGAGATGAAGAATTATTTACTGTTATACAATCGGGGTTTATGATCGAATAGTTGGCTGTCTTATAATTTCACGTGTGTTTTATAAGAAGTTTTTTTGAACCAGCTTTTGTACTACTATCAGCATCGTTGTGTCACTCACTTGTGCGGCATACCATTATTGAACTATTACCATGTATGATATACTATTAAACGACAAGTCACAAACACTAAAGCCACGATAGTAATTAAAATGCCTCCTATTATTGTAGATAATCGGCTTCGCCAAAGCCAAGCGTCTTTGCCAAATAAACCTAAAAGAGTAACTCCGATTCCTGATAATAAAATAGTTATATCTACTATAACACGTATGTATAATGGCGGATCTTTTACAAATAACAAAAATAAAAACATTGCGTACATTTTTAAATTACTATTTCAACTTATGTCGCGTGCAACTAGTTTATAACTGGCGTTTAAACAAGATACATAATAAAAGCTCAATAAAGATATATTGTACAAGAGTGCGACGCCAATGAAGTTTAATAGCATTACAAAAGCCGGGTACAAAAAAATTCTTAATTAATAATCAGATTTTTCTTCTGCTTTTAGCTTTTCTGTTTTGGTTGCTTTTTTGTTTCGCTGGTTATACTAATGAAGTGCCGCCATCAACAATAAGCGTTTGTCCTGTACCGTATTGTTGTTCTAATAAATATACAAATGTGCTGGCAATGTCTTCAGCTTCGCCAACCCGTTTTAAGGGCAATGTGTTTCCAATATTTGTGTACATTGTTTCTCTTTCGCTTTCCGACATTCCGCTCCACAGTTCTGTTTTAATTACTCCCGGCGAAACAATATTTACTCTTATTGGCGCCAATTCCATTGCCATTGCTCTCGTAAAACCTTCCATTGCAGCACAAATGCTTGCACCCAATGCCCATCCTTTGTTGGGCCTGTTACTGGCAATGCCGCTTGTTAATACAATAGAGCCTGTGGTATTAATAAATGGTGTAGCATATTTCACCGCTGTAAAAGCTCCCCAATAACGGATATTAAAATAGTTTCTCGCTTGTTCTAATGTTGTATCTGCCACATTACCAAGAATGATATTTTCGCCTGCTGTAAAAACCAAATGATCGAATGCTCCGATTCGTTCAAAAAGATTTTTGACCTGCATTTCATTCGTCACATCAATGGCGTATCCGAAACTTCCAGCTGGTAATACCTGCAAGGCTTTGTCGATGCGTTGTTGATTGCTCGAAGCAATAACGACAAGTCCGCCTTTTGAAGCAACCAATTTTGCTGTGGCCAAACCAATGCCCGAACTGCCACCAATAATTACTGTTTTTTTGCCTTTTAAACTTTCCATTTTTTTATTTTTTATTGTTCCTGAAAATATTTTCGTTGAACAAAAGTAGAAAGTGATTTATCGAAAAGATTTACCAAATGGTAAAAAGTGAACTAAGGTTTATTCTTTTTTATTCTGCTTAATGATTGTT
>Ga0206833_1027_pt1 | contig 37901 bp, 21 predicted proteins | sample Alteio_BWOrgCont_32_FD_152891 | JGI IMG/M metagenome (GOLD analysis project Ga0206833, IMG submission 152891) | Enriched cells from forest soil in Barre Woods Harvard Forest LTER site, Petersham, Massachusetts, United States -... | ecosystem: Environmental > Terrestrial > Soil > Temperate forest >... | reverse complement strand
CGGATGAACCGACTGAATATAATCCTCCGCCGTTTACCACTCCTCCATTGGTCGGACTGGAGACGATCGTAAGAGTTGCCGCGGTGGTGGAGACGGCGGCGTTTGAGACAAAGACGTGCTGGATGGGAGTACTGCAGATATTACCGAGGCTATCGGATGCGGTGACATAGTAATCGACATAAGTATTCGAAAGCCCGGTTACCTTCCCATAATAGTAATCGGCATAATACTGTGGCACGGGACTAATCTGACTGGCTACCTTGCGGTCGGTCATTGTGATCGATTGCCATGGGCCGGTATCGGGGCCGCCGTTATAAGTCTTGTATTCGTCCTGCGTGGGCGCGCCGTTGCCGCCATTCGAGCGAACCTTTAGGGTGACGTTGCCCATTCCGGAGACGTCATAGGCATAAGTCCATACCCAGAAATCGGTATTCGGCGGGGTGTAAGTCTGGTATCCATATTGGACGCCGTAGTTTTCGCCGCCGGGATTCCATGGATGGCGCTGCGGAAGGAAGAGGGTGGGCGGCGTGGTATCCTGGGAGAGATTCAAACTGGAAATGCCACTTATCTCGCGAATAACGTTGCCCTGGGCGACGCCGCAGCGCTTGATTTGATCGGCGACACCGTAATAGAGGAAGCCGCTATCGAGGCCGGCGAGGTAGTAATGCCACGCCAGTTCCACCGCGTTGGGCGTCATGGAGTAACTCGAAGGATCGCGCACCTGATCGGTGCGCGGAGTGATGCCGGTGATCTGCTGAGCGGTGCGCACCCAGTTCTCCGAGGCGATGACTGTGCGCCAAAAGTCCGCCTTGACGCTGGAGCCGATGCTCGGATCGACGACATTGGCGCCATTGCTGCCGGAGTAACTGGGGGGCCAGTTCCAATTGATGTAACTGGGAGATCCGAAGTCGCCATCGGCAAAGACCCAGCCACCGTCCTCGACGTGGACGACGTCCTGCTGGCTGACGGGAAAATCCGCCAGGTACTGCTGGACTGTGGTGGGGTCGTAGCCGTCGCTGACGGCGGTGGAGGCGAACTGCTGGACCCATTGATTGTAATAAGAGTAGCCGCCGCTCCATGCATTGTCGCCATCGTGCGCGAGGAGGAGAAGGGCGGGCTTTGCGGGGTTATTGCGCGCGGCGAGCGGGCTGATGAGGCCGAGGTCCCAAGTGCCGTAACTATCGTCCCAACTCAGCGCCTGATCCGATGGGATGACGGTAATGGTGGAGGCGGAGCCGGAAACCGGGTCCACATAACGGGCGGTGTGGGGCTGGAAACAGAAGGGCATGGCAGCCGTGGGGGAACAACCGCGGGCGATGGTAAGTGTCTGGTAATTGCCGGCGCCCTGAGCGGGATTGATCTGGTCCGCCTTGTTTGGGATATCGCACATCTCGCCGCCGGAACCCAAATTGAGCGGCATATCCGGGCAGGAGCGGGCGAGGTGGTTATTCGCCACGACGGCCCATGTAATGCCCATGCTCCTGAGGACCGGGATGATGCGCTCTGAGAAGCAGGTCTCCGCCGGGAAATAACCCTGGGACATGGGCGGGCCGGGCTGGCCGTTGGCCGGATTAGTGCCCCAAAAAATTTGCATCTGGCGCTGGTGGATTTGCAACTCCATCTGGAGGGTGGCGTCGCTGACGAGCGGGGCGATGCAGTGGTGATAGGTGAAATTGACCAGGTCCATGCGCGGATAACCGCCGGTCGTGCTCCAGGTGCGGGCGGTGGCATTGGACATGTACCAGCCGGCGGAGTAACCCAACTGGCCGGCGGCGGCGAGGCTCTGCACGTTTTCCATCAGCGCGCCGGACATGTTCACCTGGGCGCCGGAATCGAGGTAATTGCCGATGGAGCTAAGCGTGCTCTGGAGTTCGCCCTGGTAGGCGTTGACGCGATCGGCGTCGTCGAAGATGGAGGTGAGTTGCTCGTTGGGCTCGGGCCGGCCGGCGTCCTGGGCCTGGATGGTATCCCAGGCGTTTTCGTAATGGTCCACGCCGGTCGCCTGCCGGTCCGGCCAGTAAATGGGCTGATGCAGATGCCAGAGCCATGTGGTATGAACGCCGGTGTTTTGGGCGTGTCCGGTAGCCGCGGCGCCAAGGCAGGCGATAGCCATGAGAATGGCGGGCGCCGGGCGGCAATTCATGAGGCTGAGGGGTGTTCGCGGGCGCGATTTGTCCGCAGTGTGACGGTAATGGGGGAGAGAAGGGAAAAGAACGGTTGCGCGTGTGAACCGTTCAATGAAATCGCCCTTACAGGGCTTGGCCGTATTGGATGCCGATTACCCGGGCCTGCGCTCGCGAGCTCGCTTCAGCCCGGGCTGGTACATACGGGGCTTTCAGCCCCGGTCGGGTTCTTGCGAAACAAGGTTGCACCGATGGACTTTCGGACCCGAATCGTGTCCAGGAAGACGAGTTGACGGTTATGGGTTATGGGCTTTGGGCCCTTCTCCGGGGTTACATTATCCTCAATGCACCTCTGCGATGCGGTAGCCGAAGCCGCGGACGGTCTCGATGCAATCGGATGCACGGCCGAGCTTCTCGCGGAGGCGGCGGACGTGGATGTCGACGGTGCGGGACTGAATGGCGACGTCGTAGCCCCAGACTTCGTTTAGGAGGACGTCACGGGTCTGGACGCGGCCGGACCGCTCCATAAGGAGGGAGAGGAGCTTGAATTCCGTGGCGGTGAGCAGGACGGCCTTCCCTTTGACCGTGACTGAATGACGGAGGCGGTCGAGGACGAGGTCGCCGGCGCGGAGGGTATCGGTGGGTTCGTCGTTGCCCTGGGAGCGGCGGATCTGGGACTTGACGCGCAAGACGAGTTCGCGCGGGCTGAAGGGTTTGGTGACGTAATCGTCCGCGCCGAGCTCGAGGCCGACGACGCGGTCGATTTCCTGGGCCTTGGCGGTGAGCATGATGATGGGGATGTGGCGGGTGCGGGTATCGCCCTTGAGCATGCGGCAGAGCTCGAGGCCGGAGAGTTCCGGCAGCATGACATCGAGCACGATGAGCGAGGGGCGTTGGTCGAGGGCCTTCTCCAGCGCCTCGGACCCTCCCTGGGCCTCCATGATCTTGAAGCCAGCCCCCCTGAGGCTGCTGCCGACCAATTTGAGTACATCTTCCTCGTCGTCGGCGATGAGGACAGAGTGGTTCATGAGCAAAGCGCGGAGACTTTGGTGTCCCGGTCCAGACCGGTCAAAAGTGGAATTGTAACGATTCTGTAACGGCTTGGTTCATGCGCCGTGGAATCGAATTTCTGCGCCGATTTGCGCAGAATGTGAGGCGGGGCGCCCCGTTTTTCCTGCCTGCCGAGCCCTGTCGGGGCCTAACCGAGGCAATGCTTGACCGCCCTCAACGTCGCGCGGTCGCGAGCGTGGAGGCGGTAGGATGCCTTGAGGATTTCGTTCACCGCCTTTGCGGTTCCCTTCTTGCGCGAAAAGCCGGCGCGGCCTCTTTCGGGTGTCCAACCACTGCGTTTCATGTGCTTCAACTTTTGATCCTTTGTGCGTCTATTCGGCGACCCGCCGGTAACGATTGCGTAAATCACCGAAATCCGGAGAGAGCATTCTCGATGCCGCGCAAAGCATTCTGCATAGTCTCCCTATGAAGACCTCCGTGCTGGCCCTTTTATTCATGGAAATTGCGTGGGCGTGCCTGGGTGCGCCGGCAGAGCACGGCAGGGCGCACCATATCGTGGTGGTGGTCTGGGACGGGATGCGGCCGGATTTTGTGACGGAAAAGGACGCGCCGAACCTGTGGAAGCTGTCGCAGGAGGGGGTGACCTTTCGGCGGCATCACCCGGTGTATCCGAGCTCGACGGAAGTCAACGGGACGGCGATGGCCACCGGCGTCTATCCGGAGCGGAGCGGCATCATGGCCAACCGGGAGTACCGTCCGGAGATTGACCCGTTGCAGCCCGTGGGAATGGAAGTGCCGACGACGATGGACCGGGGCGGGCCGCATTATGTCGCCGTGCCGACGGTGGCGCAGATGCTGCAGGGTGAGGGGCTGGAGACGGCAGTGGCGGGCTCGAAGGGGGTGGCGCTGCTGCAGGATTGGTCGCACGACGGAATGACGCGGGCGGCGAGGAAATCGGTGGTGTTTTTCGATGGGAAGACGGCGCCGGAAGGGGCGATGGCGGCGCTGACCGGGACGCTGGGGCCGTGGCCGGAGACGGTGGAATTTCCAAACATACCGGAAGACGAATGGACGGCGGCGGCGCTGACGAAGGAGCTGTGGCAGAGTGGGGTGCCGGCTTTTTCGATGCTGTGGATGAGCGATCCGGATTACTCGCAGCACCAGATGGCTCCCGGGTCGCAAATGGCGCTGGCGGCGGTCAAAAGCGTGGACGACCGGTTGGGGACTGTGCTGGATGCGCTGGATGCGAAGGGGGTGCGGGATGACACGGATGTGTTTGTGATTTCGGATCACGGATTCTCGACGATCCAGGCGTCCGACGACGTGCTGGCGCCGCTGACGGCGGGGGGTCTCCAGGTAACCGGCACAGGATTTGCCCATCCGCCGCAGCCGGGCCAAATCATGGCCGTGAACAACGGGGGCAGCATTATGTTTTACATCGTGGGACACGACCAAAAGATTGGACGGCAATTGGTGGGGATCGTTCAAAAATGCAAGTATGCGGGGGTCATTTTCTCGCGATGGAAAATTCCCGGGACCTTCGACCTGCATACGGGGCATATCGCCACGCCGGGGGCGCCGGATGTGGTGGTGTCGTGCCATTGGACGGCGCAGGCGAACCAATGGGGTGTGCCGGGGATGATCGACGGCGACGGGACGAGAAAGGCGGGGAAAGGAACCCATGCCTCTCTAAGCGCCTATGATATGCACAATACGCTCATCGCGGCGGGGCCGGACTTTCGCAAGGGATGGGAGGATGAGACGGCCTCCGGGAATATCGACCTCGCGCCGACGATCCTGTGGATCCTGGGCGTGCCGCGCGGAGCGCCGATGGACGGGCGCGTGCTACTGGAGGCAATGCCAGGACATACGCTGGAGCGGAAGTTATCGCAGGAGGTGTTGCAGGCTCAGAACCGCGACAACGGCTGGCAGCAGTACCTGAAGATCAGCAAGGTGGGGATGACCGAGTACTTTGACGAAGGGAACCGCGGCGCGGCGCCGGAAGTTACTGCCCAGTGACGGTAAGTTGCAGGAAACACTGCGCGCGAGAGCTGATGGGCGTTTGATAGGTGATCGAGACTGCTCCCAGCGCATCGATGACGGAGGCGCCGGCGAAGGCCCACGAACCCGCCCCTGCGGTCCGCGAGGCAATGGTGGTCCAATTAATCAGGTCCGTGGATTCTGAAACGATGTAAGTGACATCCGTGGCGGAGGTATTGCGGGTAAATTGAATCTTCATGTAGCCCCCGCTATTTGAAAGTACGGGCAATCCAATTACTGAATTGATCAGGGGATCCATATTCAGCGCATACTTTAGGAGGTTCGGCACTCCGTCACCGGCGGGATTGGCGGTATCGGCGGCTTCGCCGGTGTTGCTGTAAGTGCCAAAGTATTGCTCGTCCCATGCCTGGAGCGGCATTGGGGACACAATGAGATTGAAGGTCGCGGAGGTCGTCAGCGTGCCATCGTTCACCGTCAGGATGATCGGCGCCGTGCCGGTGACATTGGCCGCGGGCGTGACGGTGACCGTGCGGCTCGCCGAGGTGCCTGCCAAAAGAATGTTGCCGAGCGGGACCAGGGTGGTGTTGGTGGTTGTCGCCGTTACCGTGAGCGAACTTGCCGGCACATTGGCATCGCCCACCGTGAAGCCGATGGGCCCGGTGCTCGTATTTACATCGATGGATTGATTGGCGATGGCCGAGATGCTGGGTGGAGACGGCACCACATTTAGATTGAATGTCGAAGAAACGGACGCGAACCCGTCGCTGACGTTATAAATAATGGCCGCCGTCCCGGACTGCCCGAGAGCCGGGACGACAGTGAGTGTGCGATTCGTGCCCGATCCGCCGAAGAAAAAGCTCGTGCTCGGCGCGAGCGTGGGATTTGACGATGTCGCAGATAAAGAGATCGAGCCCAATCCCTGCGCGTCAGTTACAGTGATGGCGAGAGCGCCGGTGCTGCCATCCTCGAGGATGCTCTGGTTGGTGATCGATGTAAGGGTCGGCGGTGAAGTCAATGAGAGGCCGAACGCCTCTTCCGGACCGCCGTCGGCTGTCCATTGGTCGAGCTGTGTCCCCGGAGTGAGATTCGATCCTGTCACCTGCAGATAGAGTCCGCTGGACCGGCAGACGAAGTTATACAGGCCGGTGCCGGTGGGCAACGGCATCCACTCGTCGTTGCCATTTCCGCCGTACGGATATTGGATGATGGTGGCGCCGGGGCTGTCGGAGGCGCCGTTTACGTTCCATACCATGCCGCTGTGCTTGTTCACCACCTTGTAGTAGCCGCCATCGGTAGGCACCAATTGCCACTCGTCGTTGCCCGCGCCCGTGGTTGTCCCGGTAACCACGGCGGCAACGGCGCTCGTCGAGGAATTCAAGACCTCGGCGCCAAGCCCGCTATGGCTGTCGCGGATGTAGAAATAACCGGCCACGTCCGGGGGATTGAAGAATTCTTCGACTCCGGATGTCGAGATCGAGCTGTTCGACAGATAGTTCTCCGAGTAATAGTTCGCGGAACCGTACAGTCCCGACTGGATGTTCGAACTTACTATTGTGTTGTTAAAGAAATAATTATTGGAGGTCACTACGGAATTGCCGTCCCCGGTCGAGCCGTTGCGAAGGCCATTGTCTCCCAGGATATTATTGCAGAAGATGCAGTTGTATGCGGTGGCGCCGCGAGGGGTGGCGCTGTTGTTATAACAGCCGACTCCGAAGCTGGAATCGTAGTCGCAGACGTTGCCGAAGACGAAATTGTACGAGGCGCTCTGCTCGATGAACACGCCATAGCGTGTGTTGTTGCTCAGGTAATTGAACTTGACCACGCTTCCCGTTGTGGACTCGTCGCAATCCACGCCGTCCATTTGGACTCCGGTCACCGTGTTATCGGTGATGACATCCTTGACTCCGCTCGTGGCGACCCAGATGCCGCGACCCGAGCCGTTGGTGATCGTGCAGCGCGTCACGATGCGCGGCGTCGAGCCGTGATCGATCTCAACGACGTCCGCGCCGCCCACGCGCGTGCCGCTCGTGCCGAAATTGCGCAATACCATCGAGTCGATCTGGAACATGGAAACGCCGGTAAAATAAATGGCCTGACGCCCAGTCGATGGCACGCCGTTCGTGCCGCCATCGATGACCCCGCCGGAAATGGAAACGTAACTGATGCCGCTCCCGGACACGGCGCAGCGCGCGGTCGTTGAGGAATTGATCTGTATCGTCCCGCTTAACAGCACGCAGGTGTTGGACGAAAGGTTCAACGGAGAGGATGTGACGGTATAATTGCCGGTGAGATGCAGGACGATGACGTTGCCTGGGTTGGCGCCTACGGCTGAATTGTACTGGCTCTGCACGCTGGCGACGGTTGCGGAGCCAATGGTCAGGTCCGTGCGGCCCAATCCATTCTTGATGGTGGTCACCAAGTGCTGGTTATTGGTTAACGGGGGATAGAAGTAGTTCTGGTTGCTGGCGGTCAATGCCGCCTCATAGGCGACGATGTTATTGCCCGAGCCGGCGCTGCTGAAGTTACCGGCATTGCCGGAGGTGAACAGGTTGTCGACCAGGGTGTTTCCGCTGCCGTCCGAATTGATCCCGACGACGGTGCTGCCACCCACGGAATTGGAAACGATCATGCTATTGGATCCGGCGAGGAGGATCCCGGTGGCATTGTTGTCGCAGGTATTATTGGAAATATTGTTGTCGTTGCCGCTGTTAAAGTCGACGCCCGTGGAGTTATTGTTACAAGTGTTGTTCGCGACCGAACTGTAGGCTGTGCTGGCGATCCAGATGCCGACCGAGTTGTTGTGACAATAGTTATCGACGCACACGGCCTGTGTTGCGTTCCAAATACTGATGCCGGCATGCTGAGGGCTGCCGAAAGCGGTGCAGCGAGTCACCGATATCTCGCTGTCAAAGGTGGTATCGCCGTTCCCGTTCAGCAGAATGCAATCGAGGCCACAATTCTCCGCTGTTACCGCGTCGACGGCGACGTGACCCGCCTGGGGAGCGTCGATTCCATTGATATTGGCCCCTTCCCCGTTCAGGAAAACGCCCGCCACGGAGACATCCCGCGCGCCCGAGGCTATCTGGATCAGCGGCACGGAAACGGAAGAGGAGGCGGCCTGAATGATGGCTCCGGTGCCCACGAGACATTCGTTCGAACCAAGGATGAGGCTCGTGCCGCTGACCAGATAGGTCGCGCCGCTCTGGAGATAAACTTCGATGATCGCGCTGGCGTTCGCGCTGCGGGCGCTGTTGATCGCGGCTTGAACGGTGGAAATGGAGCCCGAAGTGTCGTTGATTGTGACGACGGTGTCGCTGGACGTGGTCTCGACGAAGGAGCCGTTCGGCATCGAATAGAGCATCCGGACCACTCCCTGCGTCCCGAACGCACGGCTTGTGAGAAGCCCCGCGAGGAGCAATGCGAGCGGCAAAAGGCAAATCCGCCGCGTGAAGAAGAATCTGATCAGAAACATGAAATGGGCGGCGGTGTCTGGGTGGGGCTACGGTCGCATTGGTCGGCGGCGGCGTCAATGCGGTATCGGGAGCGTCGCCTCTCCGGCCCCCAAAGACCGGAGAGGCATTACTCGCCGCGCTATTAGTCAGATCCCCATCAGACGTTTGCGCAGCTTTTGGATGCCAATAAGCAATCCAAATCCCGAAATCATCAAGCCCCAGGTCCCGGGCTCCGGCACGACGGTCAAAGTCAACTCCGTGGAGGTATAGTTTACATCATAAGTGTTTGGCCCCGAGATGATCTGGCTCGCATTTGCAAGGTCCCCAAATTCGCCGGTGAGGCCGCCGGGAGCGAATATCGCCACAAAGTTGGTTCCCGGATTCAGCGTGCCTTGGGTGCTCGCGAGGTCGTTGAATGAGAATTCGGCGCCGGAATTGAGGCTTACCGCTTTTGCGATCAGTTCCGATGCGCCGCTGCCTGAACCGCCGTTCGTGCTATCCAGGTTAAAGAGATATGCAGCGTCGGAGTTGAGCGTCAAAGTGCCGCCAATCGTCAAAGTACCCACGCCGATAGTAATGCCGCTGCTGGTGCCGGTAAGCGTCGCCGGCTCGATGATCGCCGTGCTTGAAGATTCCAGTCCGTTGCCAATGGCGACCGCGTTTGCGATGCTGCCCGATCCCTCCAGGGTCGCACTGCTTATTCCATTGCCGGCCACGGTGGTGCTGGAGGTTCCGTTCAATGAGCCGGTCACGAAAAGCGTACCGGCCTGGACAGTGGTCGACCCCGTGTAGGTGTTCGCCGCGGCGAGGATCAGCGCGCCGTTCCCCTGGCTGTCATTGAGGTTTAGCGAGCCGCCGCTGCTGGAGAGCGCGGTGGCGAAAGTCACGATTCTCCCATCGGTATCAATATTGAATTGCTGATTGGCGCCGGTACTGAACCGGCTGGAGTAATCATATTGATTATTGAACGAGTACTGCAGCGTGCCTCCTGCCAGCACGACCGAGCCTCCCTCGCCAAGCGGCCCCGAAACGCCCGGGTTCTCCGCGCTATCGAGAGAAACCAGGCCATTCTCCACGGTGATTCCGCCGGAGTAAGAATTCGTTCCGTCGAACACAATTTCCCCAATGCCGGTTGTGGTCAATGCACTGTTGCCGCTGATTCCGCCACTAATAAAGAACTCGCCGGAATCCACGGCTATCGTGGAATTTCCACTCAGGCTAATCGGACCTGAGTAGAAGTTATTGCCTGCGATACTCTCCAGTGCGCCAGTGGCCCCCAGGCCGGTATCGCCCGCGCCGACGATGGTAAGCGTCAAACTCCCGCCGATCACTCCACCCTGCACCTGGGCGGTCGCGCCATTGTCCACCGTAATCACACTCTTATTGCCAAAGGCGGTGCCGTTCTCGTAATCGACGATGCCGTTTTCGATCGTTGTGGCCCCGGTGTAGCCGTTTGCGCCGGCAAATACCGTGATGCCGCCGAAACCGCTGCCCGTAATGGCAAGCGCAATACCGGTTCCGAACTGGTTGAGCGCTCCGGAGACAACGAGGTCCGGCGAGGTCCCGGTGACCGCGGGACCGCGATTGACGGTCCATGTGCCGTTTGTCTGCAACGTTGTGGCGGCGCTGATGACGGCGGGATTGCCGTTCGTGTCCGAGGTGGCGACCAAGCCGCCGCCGTTCACAAACCAGGAGAACGCGCCGCCATTATTGCCCAAGCCGGCAGCCGCAATGGTGCCGCCGGTAAGGACTACTGTATTCGCCAGCGTGTCGCGGTCCGCGGCGACGCTATTGTAAAGTTCGCCGTCATTAATGACGAGGGCATTGATTCCTCCTGTAAAGCCGAGAGTGTCGTTCAGTGTCAGAACCAATGTTCCCCCCGCGTTGACATAGATATTCGGCGAGTCCAGGGAGCCGATTGACGTGTTCGATGAATTGTGCCCGTCCAGCGTTACAGTGGCGCCATTGATGATGGTATTGCCAGTGTAATTCTCCACGGCGGACAATGTGACCGCGCCGGTCCCGCCTATAGTCAATGCGTCGCTCGCACCACTGATCGTCCCGCCGAGGACAAGGGAGCCGGAATCGGAAGATATGGTAGTGTTCCCCGTCAGATCTATGGGGCCCGAGTAACTGTTGTTTCCACTCACGTTCTCCAGCGCGCCGGTCGCATTCGATGCTCCGGTCCCGGAAAGCGCAAGCAGCTCGGCCCCGCCCGCAATGGAGCCCTGAACCTGCACGCTCGCGCCCGAGACGACTGTGATGGCGCTGCTCACGCCAAAGGCAGTGCCGTTCTGAAAGTTGACGATTCCGCCATTGACCATCGTCGCGCCCGTGAACGCGTTTGGAGTTTCGATGGTCAGGGTTCCGGTTCCGTTCTTGGTCAGGGTACCTGCCGCGATTCCAAATCCACTGCCGCTTGTGAGAGTATAGTTGACCTTGTTGTTATTAAACGTGGTCGAAGTGGGATTTACATTTGTCGCGGAGATATTAATGGTCCCGTTGTAATTCGCGCTCCCGGTCAGGACCGAGTCGTCGAACAAGACCACGTCGGCATCGACGTAGTTGACGGCTGACCCGGAGTTGATGAGTTTCCAATTGTCATGCGATCCCGTAACGCCCACGACCCAATTGTCGTTATCCAGCGCGGTCCATTTCGGTGAATCCCCGGCGATAACCAGTTCTATCTCGCTGCCCGTGACCACGAGGTTTGCCGACTGCCCGGGCAGAAGATTCGCCACTGTCCCCTTGACTATATCCGCCGAGCCGGATCCCGCAAGTGTGCCGAAATTGACGAGGTCATAAGTATTTCCGTTGGTCCAGCCGGATGCGTCCGACGCATCAATTGCGACGGTCCCACTTGCATTGACAAATCCGGTAGTCAACGCGCCGGTAATATCGAGTCCCGCAGTCGCCGGGGTGTTGCTGTCGTTTACATCGATTGTGCCAGCGCCGTTGAAAGTGAGATTGCCGATGGTCAAAGCGCCGGTGCCCCCATTGCCGTTCTGCACGGTGTTCGCCAGCAGATTGGCAACCGTGACCGCATTGATGACCCCCGTGCCGTCCACTGTCCCCTGTGAGATGGTAACGGTCGGCGAGACAACTACGGAACTGGCGGCAACAAATATTGCGCCGTTGCCATTTACCGTGATGCCACTGGTGCCATTGATGGAACCGCTCCCTCCCAGGAGCAGCGTCCCACCCTGAACGATGGTCGCGCCGGAGTAAGTGCTCGAACCGGTAAGTGAAACCGTGCCCGCAGCACCAGCCGTGGCCAGATTGTTCCCTCCGCCGATTCCTCCACTCAAAACAAGCATTCCGGCATCCGAGGAGATGGTCGTGTTCCCCGCAAGCGTTATGGGACCTGGATAGGTATTGGTCCCGCTTACATTATCCAGCGCTCCGGTTCCGTTAGCCGCTCCGGGGCCGGCGAGAGTCAGCGTATTGATCCCACCCGTAATGGTTCCGGTGACCTGAGCAGTCCCGCCGGGGTTGACGGTAATGGCGCTGTTCGTGCCAAATGCGGTGCCGTTGAGGTAATTCAAGATGCCGCTGCTCACGGTCGTGGCGCCGGTGAAGGTATTTGGCGCACTTAGCGTCCACGTTCCCGAGCCGCTCATGACAAGGGTGCCGGCTCCCGTGCCAATAATGCTGGCAATATTGCCGTTGCCAGCGCCGGCCAGTGTCAGGTTATCCCCCGCGCCAGTAATTGTGCCGGTGTTGCTTAACGTCAGCAGTCCGGCATCCGATGAGAGCGTCGCATTCCCGGCCAATGCCAGCAATCCGGTGTAACCGTTGGTTCCACTGACGTTTTCGAGGGCTCCGGTTGCATTCGCGGCGCCGGCGCCGGAGATGGTCAGCGTATTGGTACCGCCTGTGATTCCACCCTGCACCTGCGCGGTGGCCCCGCTGCTCACCGTAATGGCGCTTCCACCACCAAATGCGACACCATTCTGGTAATTGACAATGCCGGCCTGGATATTCGTCGCACCGGTGAATGAGTTTGAACCGGAAAGGACCATCGTGCCGAGCCCGGTCTTTGTCAGGATGCCCGTGCCGTTGCCAAAGTCCTTCGATTCATTGGTCAGCGGCGCGGAAACAATCAGGTCCCCCCCGGATGCGCCGGTAATGCCGACATTGAAGGTGGTATTCGAACCCAAGTGATCATTCCCTTCATTTGTGCCGTTGACTGCGAGCGATGAAATCGTCGATGCCGATGTGCCGCCTGCCGTTATCGTGCCAAGGAATTGCCATCCCTGATAATTGCCAAAGTCCACGGTGTTATTGGTAACCAGCGCGCCGTCATCCAGCGTGATATTGCCCACCACATTGTAACGGGTGGTCAGCAGGACGCCGCCGGCATTGACGGTGATCGACGGAATATCCGAGTCGTTCGGATTCAACCCATTCGCCCCGTTATCTCCGTTGCCGAAGATATTGTTCACGATGAAATCGAGAGTGCCGCCGTTATTGATGGTGATCGTGCGATTGGAAAGGGCGAGGCTGCCAAGAACGGAAGACGTTCCAGTATTTCCCAAGGCATTGGCCATTAACGTTCCGGAATTGACAATGATATTTCCTGTCAATGCGTTCGCGAAGTCAGTCAGAATCACCGAACCCGCGGCCCCCGCGGTCGTCAGATTGTTGCTGCCGCTCAGCAGACCATTGAGAGTCAGAGAACCTGAATCGGAGGAGATCGTGGCATCCGACGCCAGGGTTATCGCACCGTTATAAGTATTGGCGCCGCTCACGTTCTCGAGCGCACCGGTCGCACCCACGGAGCCCGGGCCGGAAATGGTCAGCGCTTGGCCGCCGCTTGTAATTCCGCCTTCGACCTGCGCCGTACCGCCGTTGTTTATGGTAATCGCGCTGTTTGTTCCAAGCGCCGCGCCATTCTCATAGAGGACAACGCCTTCATTGATGGTTGTCGCGCCCGCAAATGAATTCGGCGCGGTGAATACGATGGTTCCGGTCCCGGTCGTGGTCAGCGCATTGCCGCCGCCAATCATGCCATTGAGTGTGAGGGTCCCCGCGTCCGAAGATATGATCGTATTCGCGTTGAGCGCGATCTGGCCGGCGTAACTGTTGTTTCCGCTGACGTTCTCAAGCGCGCCAGTCGCATTCGCCGCACCACTGCCGGACAAGGTCAGCGTATTGGTGCCGCCGGTGATGCCGCCCTGCACTTGCGCGGTCGCGTTCGCCGCCACCGTAATGGCGCTGTTGTTGCCAAATGCAGTCCCGTTCTGGTAATTGACGATACCGGCATTAATGGTGGTGACACCTGTGAATGTATTTGGCGTCTTTATCGTCAACGTCCCGGTGCCACTCTTTGCCAGGCCGCCGCTGCCGGCAATGCCGAAGCCGCTCCCGCTCGAAAGGGTGTAATTCAACTTATTATTATTAAAGAGAGTGGCAGTCGGAAGAACGTTCGCGGCGGAGATATTTACGGTGCCGGTGGTGGCGGTATCGTCGAAGAGGACATTGTCCCCCTGGATGTAATTGGTCGGAGTGTGGGCGGTGATTAATTGCCAGTTGTCGTTCGAGCCGGTTGTCCCCACGACCCAGTTGCCGTTATCCGAGCCGGTCCATTTCGGCGAATCACCGGAAATGGTGAGCGTAATGTCAGTGCCCGTGAATGCCACGATCTGATCCTGGCGGGGAGTCAGATCCTCGACTTGCACGAGGATGTTATCGTTGGCTCCCGTTCCATCCGCGACGATATTGCCATAATTCAGGAGGTCATAAGTGGTGCCATTGGCCCAACCAAAACCACTGATCGCGTTGATCGTGAGGATCCCGCCCTCGTTAACCAGCGCCGTCGTCAAAGTGCCGATATTCAAGCCGGCGACCGAGGCTACGCCGCTATCGTTGACATCGATGGCGCCGGCGCCGTTGAAAGCAAGATTGCCGATGGTAAGCGCCGCGGTGCCGCCGTTTCCATTCTGAACGATGTTCGACGCCGAATCCGCCACTGTAACGGCGTTGATTACGCCCGTGCCATCCACAGTGCCCTGGTTCAGGCTGACCGTCGCTGACACCGCGAGTGAGCTGGCGGCGACAAACTTCGCCCCAATGCCGGCCACCGTAATTCCACTGCTTCCATTAATTCCTCCATTTCCGCCGAGCAGCAATGTCCCGCCCAAGACCGAGGTTGTACCCGTGTAAGTGCTCGCGCCAGTGAGCGTCCACGCGCCTGCACCGGTCTTGGTCAGCGCCCCGCCACCCGTGCCGATGATGCCGGCGATACTTCCGGCGCCGCCGCCGGTCAGTGTCAGGTTATTACCGGAGCCGGTAATTGTACCTGTGTTGCTGAGGCTTAGCGACCCGGCGTCGGACGAAATGGTCGTACTGCCGGTCAAGGCGATAATTCCGGCGTAACTATTGATGCCGCTTATATTCTCGAGCGCCCCGGTTGCATTCGCGGCGCCCGGGCCGGCAAGAGTGAGAGACTGGGTGCCCCCGACGATGCTTCCCTGCACCTGCACGGTCGCCCCGGCGATGACCGAGATCGCGCTGCTTCCGCCGAGGGCAAGGCCGTTCTGATAATTGATGATACCGTTGCTGGCCGTGGTCGCGCCAGTATAAGTGTCCGGACCCGAGAGCACCATTGTCCCGGTCCCGGTTTTGACGAGGATTCCGGCCTGGTTACCGAAATCGCCGGACATGTTCGTCAACGGGGCAGAGACAATCAGGTCACCGCCTATCGCGCCGGTGGACCCCACATTGAATATGGTCGTGGAAGCAGACAACTGGACGCCCGCCTCGGTGGCGCTTCCGAATTGCGAAGTGATGGTTGAAGCATTGGTGCCGCCCACTGTCACGCTTCCCAGCAGTTGATACTGCTGATACGAGCCGCTGCCGGTGTAGTTCCCTGTCAGCGTCCCTCCGTTGAGGATGATATTGCCCAATGGGTCATAATTATTGGTCGTGAGGACGCCGCCGGGATTGATGATGATGGTCGGGATCTTGGTGCCTCCCACCTCGCCGTTCCCAAAGATGTTGTTACTGGCGAAGAAGATAGTGCCGCCATTGTTGATGGTGATCGTTCGCCCGTTGCCGGAGATGGCGCCCAATGTGGATGTCCCGGCGGAGGTGTTGCCACCGTTGTAAACTTCGAGCGTTCCGGAGTTCACCACGACGTTGCCGGAGTAAGTGCTGCCTCCGCCGTTATTGATGGCAATGACGCCGGATCCCACCTTGGTGTATCCGCCGCTGCCGGTCATATTTCCCGAGAATAGAAGCGTGGCGCCGGAATCGGCGGCGATGATGGAAGTGCCAGTCAAGGTCACGGGGCCGTTGAATTGGCTGCTCCCGGATACCACCTCGACTGCGCCCGCGGCGTTGGAGGCGCCGGCGCTGTTGTTGAGGGTGAGCGTGGGAGTGGTTCTTCCGCCATTAAGCGATCCCTGCACCTGCACGCTCGCACCGCTGTTGACGGTGATGGAGCTACTCCCGTCCCATGCCAGCACATTTTGGTAATTGATAATGCCGGCGTTGACCGTCGTGGCGCCTGTGAATGTGTTCGAGCCTGTAAATACAAGCGTGCCCGAGCCTGTTTTTGTGAGCGCTCCGGCGCCGTTGGCGAAATCGCCCGATTGATTGCGCAATGGGGCGGAAATGATCAAATCTCCTCCGACAGCGCCGGTGGACGCGACGTTGAAGGTCGTATTCGATCCCAGATGATCGCCGCCTGTTGTCGCACTGATACCCGTGTTTGAGATGGTTGAAGCGGCCGTACCGCCCACCGTGATCGGCCCGAGAAACTCCCAATCCTGATAACTCCCCGCGCCGGCATTGCTGCCGGTGAGCTTTGCTCCGTTGAGGGAAAGAGCCCCCAGCACATTGTAGTTGTTTGTGGTTAGCGTTCCGTAGTTGAGGGTGATGGCGGGAATGTTACCCGCGCTTGATTCTCCATTTCCGAAGATGTTGTTTGCCAGGAAGCTCAGCGTTGCACCGCTGTTGACAGTGATTGTCCGCCCGGCGGTCGCGTCGCTGCCGAAGGTGGTATTTCCGCCGTTCGTGAAAATAGTGCCGACGGCGGTCAGCGTGCCAGTATTTACGATGATATTTCCTGAAAATGAACTCGTGGAATTGGAGAGGCTGAGGAGGCCGGCCCCGTTCTTGGTCAGGCCCCCGCCGCCGCTGATTGCCCCCGGCAGCGAAAGTGATCCCGCATCCACCGAAATGACGGTATTCGAGTTCAAACTGATCGAGCCGGGATAACTATTGCTTCCGCTGACGCTCTCGAGCGCGCCCGTGGCATTTGCCGCGCCGGAGCCGGAAAGTGTAAGCGTATTGCCGCCGCCGACTATTCCTCCCTGGACCTGCGCCGTGGCGCCGCTGTTGACGGTAATCGCGCTGTTCAGTCCGAATGCGCCGGCGTTTTGATAATTAACGATGCCGGTAAGAATATCTGTCGCGCCGGTAAAGGTATTTGAACCGGTCAAAGTGGTCGTTCCGAGCCCTGTCCCGGAGATGGTCAGCACGCTCTGGCCAGATGTGCTGTCCGCGATGACCGAGGATATCTTTAAAGAACCGTTATTGACAATGACAAGCTCCTCCCCTGCGCCCGACTGGATGGCGCCGCCGCTGATCGTATCGGAGATTCCGGAGCCGGTAACCAAAATACCCCCTGTGTTGTCCGTGTCCGTGCCGGAAAGCGCGAGGGTCAATCCCGCCGCGTTGAACCGCAAGGTATCGACCGTAAAGCCCGCGGCCGGCGAATCAGTGGCGCTGGCGACTCCGGCGCCGACATTGATATCATTGTTTATCAGGTAGTTTGCCGCTCCCGTCTGATAGACAGTCAACGGGAGAATTGTGGCGACTGGTTCGGTGGCCCAATTCATTCCGTTCACCGTGGCGAAGGCCACGCCGGCGGAACTTACCATGATGTTACCGTTGCCGCTGAGGCCGGGCGCCACCCCTGTAACCGATCCCGCCGTGGGCAGGATGAAATCGACGGTACCGGCGGTGTTCCGCTCGATTTGGCCGAGATTCACTCCGGAGTTGGCGTTCGTGTTGCCGTTTTGCGTTACCACCAATTGCGATGCCGAGTCCTGCGCCACGGTCAGCCCGTTAAAGGTCTGGGTGGTCACCACGTTGCCGGAAGCGAGTTTGATATTCAGAATGCCGCCGCCCAGAGTCAGGCTCGATTGGCTGCTGACAATGTTGCTCGCCGGGGCACCCGCCGCCGAAAAATCCAGCAACAATGTGCCGCCGCCGGTCGTCGTAGAGCCGGTGTAAGTATTCGCGGCCGTAAGTCTCTCCGTGCCCGGCCCCAACTGGGTGAGTCCCCCGGCGCCGCTCAGGATTCCGGAGTAAGTCAGGGTGGAACCGCTATTATTTCCAATTTCCAGGTTTACTCCGCTGGTGAATGTGTCGGTCAGGTTCTCGGCCGCCGACCCACTCAGGCCGCCCACGACGAATGATCCGATGCCCCCGGCAAACTGGAGCCCGTTGGCTGCGCCAATCACAACCACGCTATCCTGGGCCGCATTGGAGCTGCCCAGTTCTATCGCTCCGTTATTGATCGTCGTCGCCCCGGTGTAAGTATCGACGCCACTGAGAGTCTCGATGCCCGTCCCGGTCTTGACGATCGCCAGTGTCGCCGCCGCATTCGCGCCGTTTTGAATTGTTCCTGCGAATGTCCCGGAGCCTCCATTGTCTCCGACCGTGAGGGTCGAGGAGTTGGTCCCGTTATTGGTCACGATACCGTTCCCGGTCGAAATCAGCGCGCCAATCGTGTCGTTGAATCCATGCAAATCCAGCGTTGCCCCGCCCGTGCCGCTCTGAATCATGGTCACGTTCCCCGCCGCGGTACCGCTCGCCGCGCCGAATTGGTTGCTCGCGCCGAGTTGGACCGTTATCGAATTCGCGCTCGCATTAGTCTCGATAATGGCGCCGCCGGTCCAGTTGTTCGCGTTGGCCGTCGTATTATCGAGGATGAATGAGGCGCCTCCCCCGGTTTGGCTATCGAGGTCCAGCGTTCCGCCGCCTGCGATCTGGTTTGCGAAAGTAACCGAATCACCATTCTGATTCAAAGTCAACCTGTCGCCCGGACTGGAAGTTACGGCTGTGCCTTGCAGCATGATGCTGCCGGAGAGCACGATGTTATTGTTGGCCAGCTTGACGGCGCCTTGATTGCCGGTATCTCCAACGCCCGGGGATATAAACAGATTGTTGGATTGGCTGGTCTCGAGATACAGGGTGGCGCCACCCGCGACATAGATGGGTCCCGTGCCGAGGTATCCGGCGCCGTTGCTTTGAAGGTAACCTTCCGTAATGTAAGTGCCGCCGCTGTAGGTGCTGACGGTATTAAAATACATCGAGCCAATGCCTGTCTTCACGACCGCGACGACCCCTCCCGCACCATTATTCGCAATGGTCGAGTTTATCTCCATTTCGTTCGCGGTGTTGCCCGCGAGCGAGTTATCCGCAAGAACGATCTCGCCGCCGGCGCTCGTGGTCCCGGCGGTCACGATTCCCCCGCTCAATGTGAAGACCTGGTTGCCAACGCCTCCCGTAACATAAATGCCGCCGACGCCGTTTGCCGCTCCGCTTCCCAGCACCAATGTGCCCGTGACATTGAGCGTGCTCGTGCCGGAGGCCTCGACGATCGCATTTGCCAGGGTGACTCCATTATTGGCGACGTCATTCGCAGTGTATTGGGTATTGGCCGAGTTGCCCGTCAGCAGGACGTTGCTATCGGCAGTCGCGGAGGTGGATATCTCGCCGGCTGCGACGCTCAAGTAGGCACTCGATCCCAACGCCACGATCTGTCCCGAGCTCACTGTGGCCAACGGCAACTGAGCAAGCTCCCCGGCGGTCGAGCTATTCGCGATCAGGCCCGCCCCGTCCAGGCCGGAGATCAGTCCGGTCGCGTCGGTGGTGAGGCTGGTGGTGGTGACGATGCCCGTGCCGGTGCCGGTGTCTCCGAGCAGCGCGATGCCGCCGGTATTGGCCGTCAGCGCGCCATTGATCGCGAGGCCGCCGACGGAAGTATTGCCAATGGCATAAGCTCCCCAGTCCAGCGTCAGCGGGAGATCGACGATTTGATTATTGGTCGAGCTGTTGACGATTCCAATGGCCGGGCTATCAGTCGCGCCATAGATTTTTCCGGAGATCAGGATGCCGTTGCCGGTGAGCGTGAATGCGCCGGCCTGGCTGTCGAAGGTAATGCCGTCGAATTGGGTGTTTGCGGTAAAATTGTTATTGCTGGTCAATCCGGCGACCCCCGTGAAGTCCAGCGAGTCGAAGGCGCTGGGCGCCGCGTTTGCGACGTCGGACCAGTTACCGGATGTGAGCCAATTATCGTCCGCGCCGGCGCCGGTCCAGGTGTCCGTGGCAGCGCGACCCGGTTGAATCATTGCCGAGGCAACGACGAACGCCGCCAAGAACCGTAGGATAATAAGCTTATTGCGTGATCTGGGCGCACTCTGGAGTTTCATTGGACGGTACGGTGTCGAGGGGGAGAATTGAGACAAGTTACTGCGCTTTACGGCCTGATAATAATTTAACCAACCTTGCAACTTACTCTGGCCGCATACAGTTAGTTAATTCGGGGGGTTTTCAGGCCGAAAAGTCCCCGGAGCGAAAGCTAGATGCGAGGGCATCCCGGGAGTAGTCGCATGTTCATGCGACGGGGGTGGCTATATGGCCAAATTGAGTCGCGAAAACCGATTTGGTCCAATGATTTTGCAGCCCAATCCCGCCATTGCCTTTGAGATTGCAGCTTCCTCCATTCTCATTAGCCTCGCTCGCACCTCTTCATGTCAACATTCCTGGCCCTGGACATCGGCTCCTCCTCAGTCATCGCCGGCATCTTGCGCGGAAAAAAGGCGGTACTCGAAGCCCCGCGTGTTTTCTTCAAGACCCGCTACCAGGCCGGACGCGTGGAAGTGGACGCCAGTGAAATGCTGGACGCCGTCAAGCGGGCCGTTGACGGCCTGGGTGGGCAGGCGGTCAAGGTCGATGCCATCGCGCTGGCCGTGATGTCCCCCGCCTGGGTCGTGATGGACCGGACGGGCCGCGCGCTGACCCCAATCGTCACGCACCAGGATCGCCGCAGTATCGCCATTGCCGCGGAGATCGAAAAGCGCATCGGCAAGAAGCGGCACCTCGGGATCGTCGGTTCGCGCCCGTTCCCTGGCGGGATCAGCTCGACCACATGGGCATGGTACAAGCGCCATGAACCGGCCCGCCTGAAGGGGGCCGATCTCATCGGGCATCTCAATACCTTCCTCCACAGGCAGATGACCGGCGCGCGTGTGATCGATCCCTCCAACGCGTCATTCACAGGGCTGTATCGCACCATCGCACTGGACGGGTGGAGCGAGGAATTGTGCTCCGAGCTGGGCGTGAGCCTCTCGCTGCTGCCGGAAATCCTGGAGGCGAACCGCATTGCGGGGTCCGTGACCGCCGAGGCCGCAGTGCGCTTCGGCCTGCGCGCCGGCACGCCGATGATGACCGGCATCATGGATGGCAGCGCCGGGATGCTGACGGCGGGCGCGCACCACGGCCAGCTCTTCAACGTGTGCGGTTCCACGGACGTGCTCGCCCTTTGCACCGAGAAACCGCGACCGCAGGAAAAGCTGCTGACGCGCGCGCTCGGGATCGGGCGCAAATGGCTGGCCGTCAGCACGCTGGCGGCGGTTGCCTCGGCGATCTATTGGGCGCGGGACCAATTTTTTTCCGAGTGGACGATTGACCGATTCCGGGAGGAATTTTTTCGACTGTCGCGCATCGGGCCGAAGGCGGCGGGGGGTGTGGTGTTCGATCCTTACATGGCCGGGGAGCGCACCAGCATCGAGCAGCGGACGGGGGCGTTCACGAATATCACGCTGGCGACCACGCGGGAGAATATTCTCTCAGCCATCCTCGAGGGCTTGATCAAGGCGAGCGCGGAGCGTTTTCCATTGCTCGAGGCAACGGGCACGAAACTGCTGCCGAATGTGGTGGTGTCCGGCGGATCCGACCGGCTGGACAAGATCATGCGGCGGGATTGGCCGGGAGATTGGAAATTCCGCGCGGTTACGGACGCGACGATGCGCGGGCTGGGTACGATGGCGCCGGTGGCAAGGGATTAGAGACGGAGCACGGCGGCAGGTTACTTAGCGGGCGCGACCGAGATGAGGACCGGGCGCTCGTTGCTCAGGTAATCCGGATCGGGCACTTTACCGATGTCCACTTCGACCAGCTTGCCCTTGGACGATTGGACGGTATCCGCGAGGGAGTCCGGGACGTTGAATCCTATCCCGTTGACGGTATTGCGGCCCTGCGCATCCGCGGGCGGCTTTGGATATAGGACGCCCCAGTTCCCATTCTTATCCTGGGTCAAGACGCCCGTAGCATGCATAAATGCGGCATGGGAAGCGGTCATCAGGCGCAGCGGATAATAAACCGGCCCCAACATCCGCGACACAATCCGGTGATGGCTGGCGATGGGCCGCGCGAGAAAGTAAAAGGCGACATAGGCGACTACCAGGATCGCAATGCCCAGGAGGATTTTCTTCATATACAGCCGATTGCTAATCAGGGATCAGGATACAACCGACTCTCCCCTGCCCTGTCCAGCCGATATGCCCGGGAATGCAGCAAAGTTACCGGCTACACTAAAGCATCACGCGGCCGGTGGCTCTTCAATCCTCGCCGGGACCGGCTCGACCGCTTTCTCACCCAACAGGTCCGCGGCCGATCCGGGACGCAGCGCGCCCATGTGGCGGATGTCCTCGGCGGCAATTGCGAAGACGACATCCTCGGCCATGTTCTTGACGTGATCGCCGGCGCGCTCGAGGTGGCGCGCGATGAAGACGAGGTCGAGGTATTCCGTGATGCGGTCGGGGAACTTGGTCATCTGGACGGTGAGCTTCTCCGTGATCTCGTGATTCATCGCGTCGAGTTTTTTGTCACGCGCGGGAATGCCGATGGCGAGGTCGATGTTCGCTTCCGTGTAGGCGTGGAGGACGTCGCTGAGCATCGTGGTGACCTCGCGGTAAATCGGCTCGAGAAAACTCACTTCCGTGAGCAGCGGCGCGCGATTGAGCTTGCGCGCCTTGCGCGCGATATTGACGGCCTGGTCGGCGATGCGCTCCAGGTTGCCGCTGAGTTTCATCGCTGCCACAACGTGACGCAGATCGCTCGCCACCGGCTGGAAGCGGCGCAGCAGATCGATGCCGTTTTTATCGACCTGCTTCTCCAATTGATCAATCTCCTCATCGTCGGCGATGGTGACGTTGCAGAGGTCCTCGTCGCGATTCAGCAGGCAGCCAAGAGAATTGCGCAGGTTCCGTTCGCAAAGGCTGGCCATCATCAGCAGATCATTTTGCAAAGCCGAGATCGCCGCATCGTAAGTCCCCAGGATGTGTCTGGAAGTGTCCGCCATATTTTACCGAATCAGCCGAATCTACCACTGATATAGTCTTCCGTCTGCTTTTCGCGCGGACGGGTGAAAAGTTTCTCCGTGTCGTTGTATTCGATGAGCCTGCCCAGATAGAAGAAGGCGGTCTTGTCCGAGACGCGGCTGGCCTGCTGCATGTTGTGAGTCACGATGACGATGGTGTAATCGCGGCTCAACTGGTGGATCAATTCCTCGACCTTCATGGTGGCGATGGGATCGAGCGCGGAGGCGGGCTCATCCATCAGGAGCACCTCGGGCTGCGTGGCGATGGCGCGCGCGATGCAGAGGCGCTGCTGCTGGCCGCCGGAGAGACTGACGCCGGGCTTGCCGAGGTCGTCCTTCACCTCGTCCCAGAGGGCGGCCATCCGGAGCGATTGCTCCATGCGCTCGCGCAAGTAGGCGCGGTTTCCGATGCCGTTGAGGCGCAGGCCGACGGTGACGTTTTCCGCGATGGACATGGTGGGGAACGGATTCGATTTCTGGAAAACCATGCCGATGCGGCGGCGGACGACGGCGGGATCGATCTGCGGGGCGTAGAGGTCCTGGCCAAAGAAGCGGATCGTGCCGGCGATGCGCGCGCGCGGGACCAGCTCGTGCATGCGGTTGAGGCAGCGGAGGAATGTGGATTTTCCGCAGCCGCTCGGCCCGATGATGGCGGTAATGGTGCGCTCCGGGATGTTGAGCGTGCAATCCTGGACGGCGTGCTTTTGTCCGTACCAGACATTGAGCGTCGTGACCTCGAAGGCATTGCGTTGCGCGGGCGCGTGCGGAGCAGAGGCCTTGAGCGGGAAGGCGGCGGCCGGCGCCACAGTGGAAGCTGATTCGATGTCCTGGATGCGCTCCATTGAGTTATACCCTTACAGGTTTTCCGCGCGTAAGGAAACGAACGGTTACGTTAAGGGCCAAAATAAATCCGACGAGGACCAGGGCGCCCGCCCACGCCTGCCGGTGCCAGTTGGCGTAGGCAGAGTTGGCGTATTGGAAAATCTGGAGAGGCAGGGCGGCGATTGGCTTGGCGAGGTTGTTGTTCCAAAAGCTGTTTCCCAGCGCGGTGAAGAGGAGCGGCGCCGTCTCACCCGCGACGCGGGCCAGCGCCAGCAGGATGCCGGTGAGGATGCCGCGCACGGCGGACTTCATGACAATGTGGACGGTTGTTTTCCACCGGGCAATGCCGAGGGCCAGGGCCGCCTCGCGATAACCGTTCGGCACCAGAACGAGGACCTCCTCGGTCGTGCGCATGACGAGCGGGATCATGAGGCAGGCGAGCGCAAGGCCGCCGGAGTAGGCGGAGAAGCCCCTGGGAATAATGACGCGGCCGCAGATGACGATGCCGTGCATGACCACGAGGCCGTTGATGACGATGCCCCAGATGATCGAGGGAACGCCGTTGAGAATGTCGCAGAGGAATCGCACGGTCCAGTTGACGCGCGGAGAACCGAATTCCGAGAGATAGACGCCGCCGAGGACACCGGTGGGGACGCCGATGAGGCAGGCAAGCCCGAGCAGGATGAGCGTCCCGATGATGGCATTGGCCATGCCGCCGCCCGGCTCGCCCGGGCCGGCGGGGAGATGGGTGAAGAAATCGAGGTTGAGCGAGCTGGCGCCCATGCGCACGAGGTGAAAGAACACGAGCGCCAGCGGCGCCACGACCAGGCAGGCGCAGAGCAAGGTGATCCCCGAGATGCACCTGCTGACGGCCTTGCGCATTGCGTGATTGGCCGGGTTGGAGATCATTGTTTCACCGTCGCTCCGGCAAAGGTCTTGAGGATGATCTGCGCGAGCAGGTTCACGAGGATGGTCACAAAGAAAAGGACGAGCCCGATCTCGAAGAGCGATTGGGCCCACAGGCCGCTCGCGTCGGAGAACTCATTGGCGATCACGCTGGCCAGCGTGTAGCCGGGCGCGAAGAGAGAGGCCGAGATTTGCGAGGTATTGCCGATCACCATCGTCACCGCCATCGTCTCGCCGAGCGCGCGGCCGAGGCCCAGGATGATCGCGCCGAAAATCCCGCGCTTCGCATAACTGAGCACCGCGATGCGGGTGACTTCCCAGCGCGTTGCGCCGAGGGCGTAGGCCGCCTCGCGCTGCAAGTCCGGCACGGAAACGAGAACCTCGCGCGAGACCGATGTGATGATCGGGATGATCATGATGGCGATGATCAAACCTCCCGCCAGCATGCACGGGCCGTTCGCGGCGCCCGCAAAGAGGGGGCACCATCCGAGGTAACGTTGCATGAAGTGGAACGCATTGTCGCGCATCCACGGCACCATCACGAAAACGCCCCAGAGGCCAAGGATGACGCTGGGAATGGCAGCGAGCATTTCGACGAGAGCAATGACCGGCTGGCGGAGCCAGAGCGGAGCGAGTTCGGTGAGATAAATGGCGGTGGCGACGCTGAGAGGCACGGCGATGATCAGAGCCAGAGCCGATGAAACCAGCGTGCCGTAAATGAATGGGAGCGCGCCGTAAATGTCATTGCCCGGGTCCCAATCCGAACCGACGAGGAAGCCAAACCCGAACTTCCGGATGGATCCTGTCGCGCCGCTCCAGAGCTGCCAACCCACCACGCAGATCAGCAACACCACCGTCATCGCCATCAACAGGGTGAATCCGCTAAAGAGCCGGTCGCCGAGGCGCGAAGGCGGCTTCATTCGCAGCACCACTTCCTTGCCCCGCTCGAACGTGGCTGCCGTACTCGTCATCGCAAAAATTCTCCGGGCGCGAAATCCTCAGCCGCCGACCTGAATCTCCGAAATCCGCTTCAGGACACGGTCCCGAAGCCCCTGGGGCAGCGGCGCGTAATTCAATTCCCCGGCCATATCTTCCCCCTTTGTAAGCGCCCATCTGAGGAATTCCACCATTTTTCCACCTTTCTCGGCATCCGACTGCTTTTGATAGACGAGCAGCCAGGTCGCTCCGGAGATGGGATAGGCACCCGGACCGGGCGCGTTGGTCATGGAGAAGCGGAAATCGTCCGGGATGCGCGCGGAGGCGAGCGCGGCGGTCACAGATTCCGACGACGGGCTTACATAACTGCCGGAGGCATTTTTGACCACGGCGACGGGCATTTTATTCTGGATGGCGTAGATCAACTCGACGTAGCCGAGGGCGCCGGGAGTTTCCTGAATCTGGCCGGAGACGCCTTCGTTGCCCTTTGCGCCCAGGCCGGTGGGCCATTTGACCGCGGTGTTGGAGCCGACTTTCGATTTCCATTCCGGGCTGACCTTGCTGAGGTAATCGGTGAAGATGTAGGTGGTGCCGCTGCTATCGGATCGATGGACGACGATGATATCGGAGTCGGGAAGGCTGACGCCGGGATTTTGCGAGGCGATGGCAGGATCGTTCCACTTGGTGATAGCGCCGAGGAAGACGTTTGCGATCGTGGGGCCGTCGAGTTTCAGGGTCGGATTGCCCGGGACGTTATAGGTGATCACGACTGCCCCGGCGACGGTGGGAATGTGAAGAATCTTGCCGGGGGCCCTTGCGAGATTCTGGTCGCTCATAGGGCCGTCGGACGCACCGAAGTCGACCGTCTCCGCGATGATCTGCGTCTGGCCGCCTCCCGAGCCGATGGATTGGTAATTAAAGCGAACCGAGGGATCGACCTTGGCGTACTCGTCGAACCACTTCGAGTAAATCGGGTAGGGAAAGGTCGCACCGGCCCCCGTCATGGTCAATTGGGCGGATGCGCGGCTCCCTGCCAACAGAAGGGTTCCGGCGAAGAGAAGGGTCAGGACTCTGGAAAGCGTCATAAACGGACGGAATGCTGTGCAGCGGCGATTCGAGGGTCAAAAGTCCAAATGTTACGTTTAGGTGACGAGGACAAAAGAAGGGAAAAAGGCGATTGTTTCAGGAATATGTCGGGGGAATGGCGAGGTTATTTCGAACTATTCCCAAGTTATTCACCGCCATCCACAGGCCCTCGCAGGGCCTATTTCGCGGCGGCCGCCAGAGCGGGACTAGGCGCCGGATGCCACCCAAAGAGGCGTCTTTCCCTGATGACGCGGGCTACTTCCGCCGGAACCATGGCTTCCCAGGAATCGTCGCCGACACGGATCTTTTCGAGAACGTCCTTGGCCATGATGGGCAGATATTCTTCGTGGATTTGCTGCAAAGCCTCGATGAATTGGTTCTCGTAGAGGTAGGAGTAGAGGTGGGCCAGATGCGGGGCGACCTGCAAATTGGCCACGGTGACGACGTTGCCGGTGGCGGGATCGCGCCAGGGAAAGACGTAGAACTTGAGGTCGTTTTTGAACATGCGCCCGAAGGACTCCAGAATGCCGCCTTCGAGGTCGGTGTAGTACTTCTCCTCGAAGATGTCCTTGAGCGTGGGTATGCCCATGACGATGCCGATCTTCTTCTTCGTGTAGCGGAAGAGATAGGAGGCGAGGCGATGGAACTCGCCGTAATTGGAGATGAGCACGTTGAGCCCGAGCGCACCGAGGGTATCGACGCGGTCGAGAAAATCGATGTGATCGATCTCGCCCGAGGTGCTGAGGTTCTTGAGCGTCATTTCCATCAGGACCACGATCTGTTCCCCCGCGACATCGGGCTCCCGGAGGAAGGCCTCCCTGGAAGCATCGATCATGTCCATGCTCAAACGAGTCACGGGCCGGAAGCTGCCGCGCCCGATGAGAATCGGTTTCTTGTAAAGCACCTCGTCCGCCTGGACGACCTCGCCATCGGCGGTGAACATGGCGGCGTTTGTCAGGCTGTGCTGGACCAATTGCAGGGCCATCAGGCGATTGTCCACTTGCTGGAAGCTGAACCCGGAGAATTTGATCATATCCACCTCGACCCGCTCCGTGGTCAGGTTATCCAGCAGGGAGGTGATGAGCTGGCTGCCCCGGCCGTGGAGATAGAGCGCGGCGTAAACGAGATTGACCCCGACGATGCCGAGCGCCTCCTGCTGCTGGAGGTTCTCCTTATCGAGCATCCGGACGTGGATCATGATCTGCGAAGGCTCGGTGCGTGGCTGGGTCTGAAAGCGAATGCCCATCCAGCCGTGGGATTCACCCGGCTTGAACTGGCCGTGCGCGGCGACAGTATCGGCAAAGACGAAAAAGCGGGTCGATTCGCCACGCTTTTCATCGAGGCGGCGGCGCATGAGGTCGAACTCGTACTCCAGCATGGTCTGGAGGCGCTGGCGGCTGACGTAGCGGTCGCTGTGGCCGTAGATGGCGTCGCTGACAATCATATCGTATGCCGAGATGCTCTTGGCGATGGTGCCGGAGGCGCCGCCTACGCGGAAAAACCAGCGCGCAACTTCCTGGCCGGCACCGATTTCCGCAAATGTGCCATATTTAGCAGGATCAAGGTTGATCTGGACGGCTTTTTGGTGGGTATCGATGTTTTCTATGTCCATTCCGGTAGATTTTCCCCGGTACGATAACGAGAGCCGGGAAAATATCGAAAGGAAATGGAAAAACGGCTCCTTTCAGGGTCGATTTTTCAGTATTCGGAGCCGTGCGCGGGACTGGCACGTAAGTGGCTATAGCTGAGTAGCTAATGATAAAAATCAGCAAAGAGGAGGCGCGGGGGCAGAATCGCGTTGACGGCCCGGATGGGCCAGACTACTGTTGCGGTCGCCGCAAGGCCCAAATTTTTCACCGACCAAACCAGGAGAAAACGAATGCCAGAAGTCATTGTCCGTAAAGGAGAACCGATTGACCGGGCGCTGAAGCGCCTGAAGAATAAACTCGATTCCGAAGGGATCCTCGAGGAAGTGCGCCGTCTGCGCGCATTTGAGACACCGAATCAAAGGGTGCGCCGCAAGGCGAAGGCCAACGCGAAGCGCGGGAAGATGAAGTTCCGCTTCAACACGGCCGCGTAAGAAAACGCCCGAGATTTTTTGAACGAAGAGGCCGCGTCGCGAGATGCGGTTTTTTTGTCGTGGGATGAAATCGCGGGTTGCACGAGCGGATTTTTGACCGCAAAGAGCGCAAAGAACATAAAGATTTAGGCACACTTTCAGCGTGTTTTTTCGTTTGGGTGAGTACCTGGGGTTGTGTCCCGCGAGTTTGCGGGACGCAACCCCAGGCTGGTATCCATACAGGCCTTCGGCCTGTCAGAGGGTGTTCCGATATTCCGGGTTAGTATTTGGATCGAAGGTAATTGCTCCAAGGGAACGATAGGGTCGCGTTTTGATCTTCGATCACGCGGTTCTTCGAAAGTCGCCTGCTCTGATTTTCTTTGCGCCTTTGCGTGAGGCGAATCCTTTCTGGAAGAGGGACTCACGCAAAGGCGCAAAGACGCAAAGTTTGTCCAGAATGAAGTGCAATCACCTTCTGCCTTTCCGGCGCGAAGCCGGTTTCCCGGCCTTTTACTCTGTAGCGCAAAATCATTTTCGGAAGGCCTTCTGTCAGAGGAATCCGCGGACGAATTAGGAAACTTCTACTCCTTCGCGCCGGCCTGGATTTGCAGCAAGGCTCGGCTGATTACTGGCACTCGCAGAGGATGCGGAAGCCGACGTCGTTTGCGGAGTACTCGGGGATGTTGAAATTGCGGGTGGTGGTGCGAAGGCTGGAGGCGCGGCTCTTCCAACTGCCGCCGCGGTAGATGCGGCGGCCGACAGTGAGAGCGCTCCGCGGATTGGTGCGTTCCTTGCCTTTGTAGGGCTCGTAGAAATCGAGGCACCATTCCCAGACGTTGCCGGCCATGTCCTCGGCTCCGAATGGGCTGGAGCCGCGCGGGAATTTTCCCACGGGAGCGGTCTCGGCGAAGCCGTCGTTGATCTCCGCATCACGCCAGGGGAACGTCGTGTTGCAATCTGCGAAGTTGGCGAGGTCGCCGCGGTTGAGTTTTTCGCCCCATGGAAAGGTGCGTCCATCGGTGCCGCGGGCGGCGTATTCCCACTCGGCCTCGCTGGGGAGGCGGTATTTCTTGCCGTCGTGGCGGCTGAGCCACTCGCAGAATTTGAGCGCTTCGACGCTGCTGACATAGACGGCGGGATGGTTCTCATCGGCCCATCCGGGGCGCTTGGAGCGGTGCGCTGCGTCGAATGCCTCGAACTGGGCGTTGGTGACGGGGAAGCGCGAGATGTAGAAGCAGGAAATATTGGTCTTCGAGAGCGGCTGCTCGTTGGGGGCGGCGCCTTCGGCGTTGCTGCCCATCATGATGGTGCCGGAGGGGATGAAGAGCATCTCCGCGCCGATGGAGGAGGTGAAACGGGGATGCTTCTGGCGCTCGAGATCGCGGCTGAGCGGCGAGAAGCGCTCGGCGTGCATCGCCTCGAGGATCCGAGGAGTCTGCTGCTGCTGCGACGGCTTCTTGACGGCAGGGGCGGGCGGGGGTTGTGCGGCGGGAGCCTTGCGGACCGGTGCGGTGGCGACGATGCCGTGGGATTCCGGGGGAAGGCCGCTGACTTCCTCGAGGTAGGCGTCGATGGCGTCCTCGGCTTCGCCGCCGGAGAGGCCGAGATTCTCGCCCATGTTGCAAAGGGCGTCGCGCTGGTCATCGGTCATATCGTCCTCGTTGAGGCCACTCAGGCGGATGAGGCGGGCGAATTCGGCATGGGGATCGTTCGAGGCCGCGCCGGGTTCCAGCCGCGGCGGCGAGGTGGCATTGGCGACGGGGGCGAAGATGACGCCCTCCCGCGGGTTGAATGATGTCGTCCGAGGCGCAGGCGCGGACGGTGTGGGGGCGGGCGGCACGAAGCGTTTTGCGCCGCGGCGGCCCAACTCGGACTCGACCATGAGCCGCATCTCCTCCATGTCGAGACCGGCAGCGCCGCCGAGATGGTAAAGGTTGGTCTCGTCCTCGCGTTTGAGCAGGCCATCGGCGAGGGCAAAGGCGAGGAACTTGTAGAATTCGGCGGCGGCATTCTCCTTGAGGCGGGCGCGGAGACGCTCATCGGCGTTGCGGCGGGAATCGGGGTGAAGGAGGATCGTCCGCGCCTCTGCGAGGAACTTGGGCGCCTCATCCAGGCCATGGCGGAGAAGCTGGGTGGCGGGATTGCTCGGCTGGCTCTTGAGCGGGAGCTTTTTCTGCCACCAGACGAGGAGCTGGCGGCAATTTTCTTCGATCTGTTCGTCGCTCGGGTTCGCCTCGAAATTAAGGCACAGCCGTTCGTATGGGTTGTCGGAATTGTAATTCCGCCACCCATCCCACCGGCTCGGGCTGTCAGGCAGCGGCGAAGGCAATGGCATACTTCAATAAATAGGGGTGGGATTGATTAAAAAACGGTGATTTGTGCGAGGTCGGCGGTAGCCGCATCGATTTCGAGTTCGTTCAAGCCCACATTGCGGGCGATCGAGACACGGTTTTGTTTGCCGAAGGCATCGACCGTCACCTCGAGCACCTGGTTGGCGTCGTAACGGTAAGTCAATTCGACGGGCGAACCCTTTGGCAGGAAAGGAGGCAGCTCGATATCGCAAAGGCCCAGCTCCGTACACTCCGAGGGAACCGTGCTCTCACCCTCGACGACGCGGACAACGGCGTTCTTCATATTCGCCTTTGCGGTGCCGAAGGAATTTTTCACCTCGCCGGGAATGGCGGTCATTTTCTTGATCATGGGGAAGACGTATTCCTCGACCTTCGCATCGTCCCAGAGGACGACGCCGAGGGTGTGGGTCGTAATGTTGGTGACGCGCATCAGGCCGCCGTCCGGATTGGAGAATTGCGCGCGCACCTCGACCGGCAGCACGCGCTCGCCGAGGGAATCCTCCTCCTTGAGCAGGGCGAGGATGGCCTGGATGGCGGCGCCGATGGAAACGGCCTCGTCCGGGCTCACGTCTTCCGCGATAGCGGCCTGGGAGATGTCCTGAATCATCGTGCGGACCGAAGGCATGCGGCTCATGCCGCCGGTGAGCAGGACGTGATTGATGTGGGACCAGTTGAGTCTCGCCTCCTGCATCACGATCTCGCAGATGGTCTTGCACTTCTCGAGGAGATGGGAGCAGCGCTTCTCGAAGGCCTCGCGGGTGATCTCGAGCTTGACGCTCTTGCCGTTGAAATTGTGGACGAGGGTGGTCGAGGTACGGCTGGAGAGCTGGAGCTTCGCGGCGAGCGCCCTGTTATAGAGGTCCTGGTAGCTTTGCAGGTCGAGCAGCGGATTCTCGCCGTGGATCTTGTCGAATTCCTCAGCCACCCAATTCACGATGACATCGTCCCAATCCTTGCCGCCGAGCCGGTGATCGCCGTTGCTGGCAAGCATGCGGATGTGGTGATCCTCGATACGCATGATCGTGACGTCGAAGGTGCCGCCGCCGAGGTCGAAGACGAAAACGGTTTGCTCGGTATCGAGCTTGTCGAGGCCGTAGGCGAGCGCGGCGGCAGTGGGCTCATTGATGATCTGGAGGACGTTGAGGCCGGCGAGCTGGCCGGCGTGGAGCGTGGCGGTGCGCTCGGCGTCGTTGAAATAGGCGGGAACGGTGATGACGGCGTCGGTGATCTCCGTGCCGAGATATTTTTGGGCGTCGTTCTTGAGCTTCTTGATGATGATGGCGGAGAGTTCCTCGGCGGTATAGACGTGCTCGTTGAAGTCGCGGTGGAACTCGGCCTTGCTCTTGCCCATCTCGCGCTTGACGAAATCGACGATCTTTTCCGGCTCGGCGACGGCGTTCTGCTTGGCGTGGGTGCCGACGATGGCATTGTGCCCATCGAAAAGGATGACCGACGGGGTGATGCGCTCAGATTCCGCGTTGGGAATGATCTGCGGCTTGCCGTAAGCGTCGATGTGGGCGATGGCGGAAAAAGTGGTGCCCAGGTCGATGCCGACTGCCTTGCGCTGTTTTCTGAGTGAGAGATTTTCCGTCATCGGCGGGTCATTCTGAGGCTAAAGTTGATGAGCGAGTTGTATGCCATCGGCTGTGGTTGCGCATTAGTGAGAGGCGGAATCGCCGGATGGAGAGCCGTTTTCGGGGCGCCACTTCTTCACGACGACCTCTTCGGCGCGGAAAGTCCTGTCCCGCCAGAGGAAGCGCGGCTTGAGGCTGGAAGCGATGGTCATGTCCTCGGCGGCGGAGGCGGCCGGCTCGACGTTGAGGACGCGCTGGTTGACCTTGTCGAGCTTGCCGGGGGAGGGTTCGACGCGACGGACGTCCATGCGGGCGAGGACCTCGAGGAGCGACACGATAGTGTGGTCAAGGTTGGCGGTGAGGGCCTCGAAGTGCTTCCGGGCGGCGTTGGTCTCGGGCGTGCTGTGCCCGCCCTTGAGGCCGGCCAGCGAGGCGGCGGCGCGGCGGTGAATCTCCGAAAGATCGTCGTAGAGGAGGATGAGGTCGCGGATGACGGGGCGATGAAGAACCTCGAGGAGAAAGCCGTCCTTGTAGCTGCGCAGTTCCTCGTGCATGGCGTCGAAGAGCTTCTGGTTGACGCCGTTGCGGTTCTCCAGGTCGTCATGAAGGGAGGTGATGAGCCGCGGCAGCATGGTGATATTGGATTGCGCGGCGACGGTTTCCTCGATGCGCATGATGGCCATCGTGTTTTCAGTGATAGCGCGGTTGAGCGTCTCGAGGCGGCGGACAAGGGGATCGATGAAATCGACAAGGGCGGTTTCAGAGCGCTTTTCAGGATGGTCCACTTCCAGGAACTTCTGGGCTTCCTGGGCAAGGGAGTGCATCTGGAGATCGAAATCAGGTTCGGCGGCCATGGGATCTTGGGACGACATTCAGTATCCGCTAGCCAGATTCGCGCCACCGGACCGCACTAATGCGCCGGATTTCCAAGTTATGATCGGGCTTTCAGCAATCCCGCCTACCGCACTCTGAAACGCGGAAGTGACGAACGAGAGAGGGCAGAGGCGCGATCACTTGCCTACGTAGTGCTTACGTATGGCTTCGACGAGGCCGGGAATGGTGTGGCGCGAGGCTTCAATATCAACTTTGAGACCCAAGTCGCGCATGGTCTGGGAGGTGATGGGGCCGATGCTGGCGGTCTTGAGGGCCGGGGGCCAGGGCAGCTTGAGGGCAAGGAAGTTTTCGACGGTCGAGGAACTGGTGAATGTGATCAGGTCGGCGCCTTCGGCGCGGAAGCGCTCGATGCCGCCGGCGACGTCGGCGGTTTCCGGGACGGTGCGGTAAGCGACGGCCTGGTCCACGATGGCGCCGAGGCTGGCAAGCTCGCGCGCGAGGACGTCGCGCGCCTGCTCGGCCTGGACGAGGAGAATGCGCAGGTTGTCCACGGAACCGAGAGCCTTGAGTTCCTTGATGATCGCCTCGGCGACGTGTTCGGCGGGCTGGAGTTCGACTTTCAGATGGAGCTCGCGGATGCGCTCGGCGGTCGCGGGGCCGATGGCGGCGATGCGGGCGGCGCCGATCTCGCGCGCATCGTCGTAGAGCTTGAAGAACATGCGGAAGAAGGCGTCCACGCCATTGGGGCTGGTGAAGACGATCCAATCGTATCCATGCGCGTCCTGGACGAGCTGGCCGAATTCCATCCGGTCCTTCGGCTCCTCGATGCGGATGGTGGGGATCTCCCAGACATCGGCGCCGATGGCGCGAAGGCTGGAGGAGAGGACACCGGCCTGCTTGCGTGTGCGGGTGACGACGATGCGGGTGCCGAAGAGAGGGCGGGTTTCGAACCAGTTGAGCGAATCGCGAAGCTGGACGACCTGGCCGAAGACGGCGATGGCGGGCGCGGAGAAGCCGGCCTCCTCGGCGAGCGCGGCGATGTTATCGAGGCGACCGCGGAGGGTTTGCTGGCGTCCGGTGGTAGCCCAGCGGATCAGGGCCACGGGCAGGGCGGGGTCGGCGCCGTGATCGAGCATGGCCTTGGTGATGACGCCGAGGCGCTCGATGCCCATGAGCATGATCTTCGTCCCGGGCTGGCGGGCGATGGCGGCGTAATCGAGCGCCGCCTCGGGTTTCGCCGGGTCTTCGTGGCCGGTGAATATGGTGAGCTGCGAAGCGTAGTCGCGGTGCGTAACCGGGATGCCCGCGTAAGCGGGACCAGCGAGGACGGAACTGACGCCGGGGATGATTTCGAACGGGAGTTTCGCGCGGGCCAACGCCTCGGCTTCCTCGCCACCGCGGCCAAAGACAAAAGGGTCGCCGCCCTTGAGCCGGACGACGCGCTTGCCGGCGCGGGTGCGATCGACCAGGAGGGCGTTGATTTCGTCCTGGGTGAGGGTGTGGTCGCCGGCTTTTTTTCCGGCGTAGATGATTTCCGCGTCCGCGGGAGCCCACTCGAGGATGGCGGGATTGCAGAGGTAATCGTAGATGACGACCTGGGCCTGCTCGACGACTTCGCGAGTACGGAGGGTGACGAGGCCGAGGTCGCCGGGGCCGGCGCCGGCGAGGTAACAGAGGCCGGGCATGGGGAATTTAGGAATTAGGATTTAGCATTTGGGGGCGCGGAATCTATTGGGAGACCGGATGGTATAATTGGCGGAATAAGTTCTTGGCAACGGATTCCGGGTCTGTGCCGGTGGCGCGGGCCTGGGCGGGAGCGGGGATGTCTTCGCGGAATACCAGGGCATCGGCGTGGAGAATGCCAGAAGCGTCGAGGGTTGCGTGGGCTGCGACTGGGAGGCGGCAGTCGCCATCGAGGAGGCGGAGCAACTCGCGCTCAACGCGGATGCAGAGATGGGTGGGAGCGTGGTCGATGGGGGCGAGGAGCGCGTTTGTGGAAGCGTCGTCGCGGCGGGATTCGATGCCGATGGCGCCCTGGCCGATGGCGGGAAGGATGTCCAACGGGATGGCGTGGAAGGAACCGGCTTCGCAATCGAGATGCGTGCCGGAAATGGCGTAGCCGAGACGTTCGAGGCCGGCGCGGGCGAGGACGATGGCATCGAGGCCAAGCGCGACGAGCTTTTGCAGACGGGTGGGGACGTTGCCGCGGAGATCGACGATCTCGAGGCCGGGATGTTTCCACTGGAGTTGGCGGGTGCGGCGGATGCTGCCGGTGCCGACGCGCGCGCCGGGCGGGAGCGCGGCGAGGGTCGAGTATTGGGATGAGACGAGGAGGTCGGAGGTATCGGCGCGGGAGAGCACGGCGGCGATGCCGAGTGCGGGAGGGGTAATGCCGGGCAGGTCCTTGAGGCTGTGGATTGCGGCGTCAATGGAGCCGGCAAGGAGGGCTTCCTGGATTTCCTTTGTGAAGAGGCCCTTCAGACCGGCGTCGCTCCCCTCGCCTGCTTTTACATCCTGACGGCGATCGCCGGAGGTGGTGATGGTTTTTACCTCGATACCCAGGCCGGGATGCGCCTCGCGGAGCGCCAGCTCGACAAGCCGCGTCTGCGCGAGGGCAAGGGCGCTGCCCCTTGTCCCGAGGACGATGCGGGGCATTACGAGGCGGGCGTGCCGAGCACGACGGAGTTTTGCCCGATCATGCCCGCGGCGTGGCCGTTGGCGAGCCAACCGGAGAATTCGCCGACATGGCGCTCGATGAGGCGCTCGCACTCCGCGATCTCCTGGCGGCGGATGGCCATGGATTGCGAGGCGATGTCGCGGAGGGCGTCAATGTCGTAGAGATAAACGCCGTCGAGATCGTTGATGGCGGGATCGACGTCGCGCGGGACGGCGAGATCGATGACGAAAACGGGCCGGTTGCCGCGCTGGCGCATTGCGCGGCTGAGTTTCTCCGGGGTCACAACCATGTGCGGAGCGGCGGTGGAGGAGATGAGGATATCGATGTCGTTGAAACGCTCGTGCCATTCGTCGAAACCGACGGCCTCGCCATGAGTCTCCTCGGCCAGGACGAGGGCACGGTCGTAGGAGCGATTCGAAACGAAAATGCCGTGCGCGCCGCGGGACATCAACGCGCGCGCGGTGGCCTCGCCGACTTCGCCCGCGCCCAGGATCATGACGCGGCAGCCGGAGAGGCGGCCGAAGATCTTCTCGGCGAGATCGACGGCGACGGAACCGACGGAGACGGGGCCACTGGTGATGTTGGTCTTGGTTCGGACTTCCTTCGCGACGTTGAAGGCGCGCTGGAAGAGCTTGTTGAGATGGCGGGAGGTGGCGCCCGATTCGGCGGCGAGGCTGTAGGCGCGCTTGACCTGGCCGAGGATTTCGGTTTCGCCGAGCACCATGGATTCAAGGCCCGAGACAACGCGGAAGAGATGCCGCGCCGCGGCGGAGCCGTGCTGGCGGTAGAAGAAGCGGCGGTCATCGGGCTCAAGCACAGCGCGCGCGGCGAGGAAGGCCTCGACGGAGGCGAAGCCGGCGGCGGTATCGGGGGCGGCGGCGTAGAGCTCGACGCGATTGCACGTGGAGAGAATCAGGGCCTCGCCCAGTTCGGGGCGGCGGCGCAATTCTTCGGCGCAGGCGCCCAGCTCGTGCTCGGCAAAGGCGAAGCGTTCGCGCGTGGCGACGTCGGCGGTTTGATGGCTGAGGCCGAGGCAGAAGACTTCCATGTTAGGCCGGGTTGAGAAAATTGAGGCCCCAGAGGGTGGCGAGGCTGATGGAAAAGGCGACGACGGAAAGCTGCGCGATGCGGCGCGGCGTGACCCATTTATCCGCCTTGAGGATGCCGCCGTAGATCAGCCAGACGCTGACGCCCCAAATGACCTGGCTCCACTCGACATCGGCGCGAACTTTGAGCCCGCACAGCAGGCCGATCGTGAGGAGAATGAAGCCGGTGAGGATGAGGCGCTTCATTACGACCGCGAGGTCGGCGATGGGCGGCAGATGAAAGAGGAGCCCGCGAAAGCGGTGGGTCTTCAACTGGCGCTCCTGGACGAGGTACATGACGCCGGCGACGCAAGCGAGGGCGAAGGCCCCATAAGCGACGACGGAAATGGCGGCGTGGGTTTCGAGCCACGGTTGGACGATGGTGCGCGCCCTGGGACCGGGCGGGCTATCGAGCGGGGCGATGAGGGCAAAGGCCTGGAGGATGAACGCCAGCGGCGCGGTAAAGACGCCGAGGAGCGAGAGGCGGTAACTGGTGCCGACCACGAAATAAAGAAGGACCATGGACCAACTGAGGAAAATCAGGACCTCGAAGAGGTTGGTGAGCGGGCAGGCGTTGAGCTCATGG
>Ga0206833_1026_pt1 | contig 39487 bp, 38 predicted proteins | sample Alteio_BWOrgCont_32_FD_152891 | JGI IMG/M metagenome (GOLD analysis project Ga0206833, IMG submission 152891) | Enriched cells from forest soil in Barre Woods Harvard Forest LTER site, Petersham, Massachusetts, United States -... | ecosystem: Environmental > Terrestrial > Soil > Temperate forest >... | reverse complement strand
GGTTTATATGGTTACACCATGTGTTACCGGGAAACGCACGATAAAAGGTATTTAATACTGGCTCAAAATATAGCTAAGTTCATTTTCAGCAACCCTACGCTGCCAAAAGACCTTATTCCTTATTGGGACTATAATGACCCGGCTATTCCGAATGTGCCGCATGATGTATCAGCAGCTGCAATAACCGCATCGGCCCTTTATGAATTGGCTTTATATAGCCCGGGCAGCGATTACAAGGAAAAGGCCAATACTATATTGGCTAATCTGGATAAATCATACAAAGCACCGTTAAACAGCAATGGCGATTTTATATTATTGCACAGCACGGGCCACAAACCTGCCAAAAGTGAAATAGATGTGCCGATTATTTATGCCGATTATTATTACCTGGAGGCTTTATTGAGAAGTAAAATGACCGCCAAAGATTATGCGGGCCGGTAAATATTAAACCTATAAACTAAGTAATATGATACAAAGCGATCTGTTTCAGGCTGAAGCAACAACCGAATGGGAATCAGTTGGCGAGGGCGTACAACGGCAGGTGTTGGGCTATGACGATAAACTGATGCTGGTGAAGGTAAAGTTTGAAAAAGGCGGATGCGGAGAGTTACATAGTCATGTTCACTCGCAGGTGAGTTATGTAGAAAGCGGCGTATTTGAGATGACCATAGGCGAAACAAAAAAGATAATCAGCAAAGGCGATGGTTATTATGCCCCGCCTTTTACCGTTCATGGCTGTGTATGTTTGGAAGCAGGTATGCTGATCGATGCCTTTAGTCCGGCCAGGTGGGAGTTTATTAAACGGGAGCCTGATACTTTATAATAATATTGATACTAAAAAATGAGTTTACAACAAACATGGAGGTGGTACGGCCCTAACGACCCGGTTTCATTAGCTGATGCCAGGCAAGCCGGAGCAACGGGAATAGTAACGGCTTTACACCATATTCCTAACGGCGAAGTATGGACGGTAGAAGAAATTAATAAAAGAAAAGCCATTATTGAGTCGGCAGGGTTGGAATGGGCAGTTGTGGAAAGCGTACCCGTGCACGAAGATATTAAACGGCAAACAGGCAATTACAAAGAGTACATAGCTAATTATAAGCAATCGCTGCTTAATTTGGGCAGCTGTGGTATCAATATAGTTTGCTACAACTTTATGCCCGTGCTGGATTGGACCCGTACCGACCTGGATTATCGTATGTACGACGGATCAACCGCTTTAAGGTTCGATTTAACCGCTTTTGCTGCATTTGATCTGTTTATTTTGAAAAGACCGGATGCAGAAAAAAGCTATACCGATACCATCATCCAAAAAGCAAAAATATGCCATGAGCAGTTAACACCAGAGGCTCAGCAATTATTGATTAAAAACATCATTGCAGGTTTACCCGGATCCGAAGAAGGGTATACACTGGAACAATTTGCAGCAATACTCAGCTCTTATAAAAATATTGGCCCGCAAGAACTAAAATCCAACCTGAATTGGTTTCTGCAACAGGTAATTCCTGCTGCGGAAGAGGCAGGCGTACTGATGTGTATTCATCCGGACGACCCACCCTACCCCATTTTAGGATTACCAAGGGTGGTGAGCAATGAAAAGGATATTGAAGACATTTACAAAGCTGTTAGCAGCCCCAACAACGGGCTTACCTTTTGTACCGGTTCATTCGGTGTAAATGTTGATAATGATTTACCTGGCATGGTTCAACGCCTGGGCCACCGTGTTCACTTTATCCATCTAAGAAGCACCAAACGTGATGCAGATGGCAATTTCCATGAAGCCGACCATTTAGCCGGTGATGTGGATATGTACGCCGTAATGAAAGCGCTATTAGAAGAACAGCAAAAAAGAGTAAGTGCCGGACGAAAAGATTTAACCATGCCTTTCCGACCCGATCATGGTCATAAAATGCTGGATGATCTGCATAAAAAAACAAACCCCGGCTACTCAGCTATTGGTCGTTTGCGGGGTTTGGCCGAATTGAGAGGATTGGAATTAGGAATTAAAAAAGCATTCAATTATTAAAATGAAAAAAATCATTTTGCTTATGTCTTTGGCAGGATTCTGCCTGCAGGTTAATGCCCAAATCGTCAGCATGACGAAGAGCGAGATCAAGGCGCTCCGTAAGGATATCGATACTAATACTACCAGCCCATCAACCTATAAAAAAGTATATCAATCGCTTTTTAACACTGCACAAAAAGCATTCACTCAAGATCCCAACCCGATAGAAAAAATACAGTCGCAAGGGTTATTAGAAGGTAATCCGGCAAAAACAGCTAGTCTTAAGGCTGTTGAGGACGCTGGTAAAGTTTATGCCCTGGCATTAGTTTACCGCTTATATGGCGATAAAACCTATCTTGATAAAGCAACTACCTTCCTTTTAGCATGGAGCAACATAAACAAAGCAACCGGCGATCCTATAAATGAAACCAAGCTGGAAGATATGATTACCGGCTATGATTTAGTGCGAAGCGAGCTATCAGCAGAAAACAGAAAAACAATTGATGACTGGATGGACAGCATTGCCGAAGCTCAGTTAAACAGCGCATCTGCAAAACCCGGCAGGGGCACCGCTATTAATAACTGGAACTCCCATCGCATAAAAATCATTACCTTAATTGCTTTTACATTGCATACCAAAAAGTATGATGATGTTATCGGCACTGAGTTGGAGAAACAATTGGCCATCAATTTAAATGCCGATGGTACCACACATGATTTTGTTGAACGCGATGCGTTCCACTACCATACTTATGATCTGGAACCACTTTTAACAGCCTGTATTACCATTTACCGGGCAACAAGTAAAAACTATTTCGACTATGAAACGCCGAAGGGCGCTTCCATCAAAAAATGTGTTGATTTTATGGTTCCTTATATGACCGGCGAAAAAACGCATGGCGAATTTGTGAACAGCACTGTTCCTTTTGATCAGCAACGCGCTAAAAACCACGAAAAGGGTTATGAAGCAGGCACATTATTTAAACCAGAAAGCGGTTTGTATACACTATCGTTAGCAGCATATTTCAACCCTTCGTACGTAGCCGTAATTAAACAGACGATGAAGAACGATGTAGCATATTTTAACTGGCAGTTGGCATTAAATAGTGTAAAAAAGAAATAGTAATCAACAAAAACATTGCTTATGAAAACACTGGTTCGCATATTTTTCATTGCTGTCCTTTTTACTTTTCAAAGTGCGTTTTCTAATACGCACTATACGCAAATAAAAAACAGCGTCGAAAAAGCTTCAGAGGCTACCTTAAAAAAACAAATTTTAAAAGAAGCTGCATGGGCAATGCAACAAAAACCCATTACCGTTACCGCCTCCTATAGTACACGGAGCGCAGGCGGCAAGCACGATTTCTTTTCAGAAGCTGATTACTTCTGGCCCGATCCACAAAACCCAAACGGCCCCTACATTAACCGTGACGGACTGACAAATCCCGACAATTTTGTGGAGCACCGCAAGGCAATGATCAGGTTCAGCAAGATAATTGGTGCGCTGGCATCGGCTTATAAAATAACCGGCGATAAAAAGTATGTAATACAGGCTGTTATTCACCTTAAAGCTTGGTTTATAGATCCCGAAACGCTAATGAACCCGAGCCTATGGTTTGCCCAGGCGGTAAAAGGCAAATTTACCGGTCGTAATTATGGTATTATTGATACCATACATTTAATGGAGGTTGCGCAGGGTGTTATAGTGATGGAAGGCTCTGATGCATTGGATGAGCAAACACTTAAAGGCATAAAAAGCTGGTTTGCAGCTTACACCAACTGGTTAATGACAAGCAAACCGGGCATCCAGGAAAAGCTAACCAAAAACAACCATTCTACCTGCTGGGCCATGCAGGTGGCTTCATTTGCTAAACTATGCAATAACCAGGCAGTGCTCGATTCCATGAGAATGCTGTACAAAACTGTTTTATTGCCCAATCAGATGGGCGCAGATGGCAGTTTCCCATTAGAAATGGCACGTACCAAGCCCTACGGCTATTCCATCTTTAATCTGGATGCCATGGCTACCCTTTGCCAAATCTTATCAACCCCACAGGATAATTTATGGAATTTTGAAACTCCCGATGGCAAATCCATCAAAAAAGGCATTATTTATCTGTACCCTTTTGTAGCAGATAAAAGCAAATGGACCTTAAAACCTGATGTAATGTATTGGGATAACTGGCCCGTTGCACAACCATTTTTATTATTTGGCGCTAACGCATACCACCAAAATGATTGGCTCCAAACCTGGCAAAAGCTTGATCACAATCCCCAGGTTGAGGAAGTTATCAGAAACCTGCCAATCAGACATCCATTGCTTTGGATGTAAAATATAAGTATTTGAAAGATAAAAGTTAACCAAACAAGGTTGTCATTCTAAGTGTTAATCAAAAGGATTCCGAAAGTGAAATGACAAAAAATGCGCCGTAGGTGCAAAATATCGGTAGAAAATATTGTTGTAAAACGTTTTGGCGTGCCGTAGGTACGCTACACACCAGCGTACAGGTTTCGTACCTACGGCACGATATGGTTATTGATTTTTCTTTCTACCTAGATTTTGACCCCTATGGGGTACTTTCTTCGATTTAATTATCCAAACACATCATAGGTAGCAATAGTGCAATCTTCTAATTCAAAAAATCGCGCGAGTATTGCAGTGGATTTTCCGCTGCGCTCAAGAGATAGTTCTTCACTTTGTTAAGAATAACAAAAGCTCTTTTAATGTCTTTTTCCAGATCTTAAAGCCCCCTTGTTCAGTTAAAAACTGAACAAGGGGGCTTTAAGATTAATATATTTTAACCGACAAGGCTTTGCCCGTGTAGCTGATTGATTTATCTATTTTATTTACCTCATCAACATTTGAACCGTGGCTGCCTTTTACAATTACCACATTAATGGTACGTTGCTTTAACATGCCCGGGAAGCTGCCTTTAATGTTGGAGATATTTAATTGATGTTGTTGATCATTCCAGCTAAAAGTAAAGGTGGTGTACTGGCCTTTTTCATAACTATAACCATCGTTCTGATCTTCGTACAGGGTAAATTGTCCGTTTGCGCCGGGATAGATACGCAGCTCGATAACTTTATTTGTTTTTTGTGTGGCGTACTCAACCACAGGGCCCATCGGGATAATGGAACCGGCTTTTACGTACAAAGGAATGATATCAATTGGCGCAGCGGCGGCTATGGTCTGACCGCCTTTGTATAGTTGCCCTGTATAAAAATCATACCATTGTGCTGATGCAGGTAAATAAACATTACGCGTTGTTTTACCTTCGGCAGCTTTAGGGCCGGTGTACAATTGCCCGGTAACAGGGCTAACTAAAAATGCCGGACCGAACATATATTCGTCCTGAATATTGTATACGCCCGCATCATCCCTGAAATCGAAATTGAGCGAACGCATGATGGTGTAATTCCTCTGCGTTACGTAGCCCGCAAGCGAATAAATATAAGGCAGCATTCGATAACGCAGCTTATCATACTTTAACAAAATGGCTTTGGTATTATCGTCCCAGTTAGCAGAGAATAGGGCCCGTTCACCTTTGCCGTGGATACGCATAATGGGGCAAAATGTACCAAATTGAAACCAGCGGGTAAATAGCTCGCGGTAAGCAGGTTTTGACCAATCAGGAATACCATCAGGCGACACGCGCGACAGGTAACCGCCAATGTCTGACGTCCAGTAAGGGATACCTGAAACACAGGCATTAATACCCTGCGGAACCTGGTTCCGTAACGAAGCAAAGGTTGTAGTGATATCAGACGACCACAAGGTAGCTGCATTGCGCTGCTCACCGGCAAATGATTGCCTGATGAGGAAAAAAGCACGTTTACCGGGAATATCTTTCCGCCAGCCTTTATAAAGCCCTTCTGAATGTTCTAATGAATAAGTATTAAAGTAGTCGATCCCTTTGCCTATAGAAAAATCTGCTTTACGGCGTTCATCCAGCAGGGAGCCATTATCAGGTTCGCATTGGTCAACCCACCAGGCATCCCAGCCATAACGGGCAACCACGCTGTCTTTGGCTTGCTGCCAGTACATAGCCCTTGCTTTGGGGTTGTGGGCATCATAATAGGTATCAAATGTATGGGTAACAAAATTATCCCAGGTAATACTTGTTAAAAAACCTTTGCTTTTAAGTGCATTAAAATTATTGGTTCCACTGCCAAATACCGGCCATATGGATATCATTGCATGCATGTTTGCTTTATGCAATTCGTCAATCATCGCTTTAGGATCGGGATACCGCTCGTGATTCATGATGTGTGACCCAATAGGTAACGGCGACCACCAATACCAGTCCTGCACAATGGCATCAACCGGGATATGATTATTACGGTAATTGTTTTTTACAGATAGTATTTCTTCCTGTGTTTTATACCTATCCTGCGATTGGAAAAGTCCCATTGCCCATTTAGGATACATAGGCGCCCGGCCAGTCGCAATGCGATAAAGGCCAATTATTTTATCAAAATCGGGGCCATAAAAGAAGTAGTAGTCTACCTGTTTTCCGCTCTCTGATACATATTTAAATTTGGTATTACCAGCCTCTCCCCCATAAAAATCAGAAGCCGAATAATTATCCCAAAGCAAGCCATATCCTTTGGTTGATAACAGTACAGGTATAGCACCTGTCATGTATTTAATCAGCATTTGCTGATTACGGCCCTTGTAATTAATAGATAATGAATCTTCCGGGTGGCAGCCTAAACCATAAAGCGCTTCATTTGCCGGAGAATTGAATTGCGTACTAACATTATAGGTATTGATACCTGCAATAGTGGCCGCCTGCATGGTTTTGTTCTCTTCATTATCTTCTGAAGTAATCACGTTGCCATTCTTATCAGCGTAGGTTATGGCATTGGTGGCTTTGTTGATTAACAACCTTAACCGGGCAGTTGTTATGATGATATTCGTGTTAGTTTCAGTTACCGTAAAATTGGTCTTATTTGCCCATTGATTATTAATAACCAGCGATTCTCTCTTGTCAAAGGCATCAATTAGAGTATATTTTACTTCAATAATATCGCTGCTGCAAATCTTTATCCGCATCAAACCCTTATCCAAAGAAAAGGTTACCCCGCTTGCATCTTTTTTGTAGGATTTTACTACGGCTTTGGCCGAAAAAGCACCTGCAAAAACAATTAATAACAGTGCCAAAACGCTGCTCCTGATGATTGTACTTCTTTTCAACATAATATTTATAATTGGTGGCCTGGTTTATAATGGCAATCGATTGTAAATATATTGATGCTACCGGTTATTAAGTGCAACTATTTAAATATTGTGTAGAAAATGTTAAAGCAGTACGCTAAAAAGGATTTACCATTACATTACCACTTTAACTTTAATTTGCCCGTCAGAAAGGGTGCGGATAATCAGCTTTTCGTTAGTTGGGTAAATAGCCTGTATATCCATATCCTGAATAAATACGTCTGAATGAACCCCATGACCATAGTCGCGGCTTAATTCTTTCTGTAAACGGGCTTTATTGTCCGCAATAAAACTGGTAAAGTTATAAGTAGCCTTTTCACGAATCATGCTGGTTATTTTTTCATTAAACATCCATTTGGCAACCTTAAGCATCCATGCTTTTGTTTGCAGATCGAAACTTAAATCGGGGAATGATAATTCATGATTTACGGGATCATATTTTGGGGTGCCCACCAAATAAATAGTTCCGGTATTTGAGCCGCTGAAATCTATTTTCATGGCTATTTTGGTACCTATTCCATAAACCCGTGTACTATCAACAACAAACTCTTTGCCTACAATATCTACTTTCTGTCCTTCAACCTGTTGGTTTACTATATTGGTGAGGTGTTTGTAATTCTCCAACAAATCGAGGTAAATATTAAACCCTTTAGCGGGCACATAGGTACTTAAATTAGGCAGGGGCATTGGCTGCTGCAGGGTGCTCACGGTAGTTACATAGGGCCTTGCAGATATACCTACAGAAAAATTCAATATTGAGCCATTCAAGCTAAAACTACTTACACGAACGGCCTGCGGATTAATATACAGATAACCCACATCGCCTATTTTGTATTCGTTGGCTGTGTTTTTCCATAATTGGTCAATTATGGGCTTCACATTGTAAGCGGCTATTTTAGCATCAACCTGTTTGCCCAGGTCATTAAGGGGTTGGTTTAAGTAATCAATCAATTTATCGGTAACGTCAATATTTCCCATAAACACGTTACAGCGATCAAGGGGTTTTGGAGCCGGGTACAATATTGTTTTCGATTTTAAATGATAATCGGGCATCACATTGATGGTCGACTGATAGGAAATTTCCATCCGCCGTAAAGGCTCATCTACACCGCATTGTGCCGAAATAGTTGGGACAATACATTGCGGCCCCGAACCCAAAAGATCAGAACATTTGGCACAGTATGACGCTACAAAACCATAACTACCGGTAAATTTTAAGTTGACCACATTATTATTGCCGGTAATGGCAAATGGAGTGCGGATAAATGTATAGCTATACCGCAAACCCTGGCATGGCTGCTGATTATCAGAATATTTGGTAGGCACCGAGTTTTCGGCCTGAACAAAGTAGCTTTTCAGGTCAACCGATACAGGCACTTCAACATTTGATACCGGCTGAACAATGCCGGGTATCTCGGCCCCGGTATTTGACGGCGCAACGGGTTTCAATGTTTTACACGAATAGATAAAAAAAGGCAGAAAAAGGGCTAATGGCAGATGTTTAAATTTCATAGGGGGTATTATTTTACGCTAAAACTAACGGGTTTCAGCATTATATTATTGCCGATAAATTTAATAAAGCTTTCTGTGAAAATTTTACTCCGGCAACTTTTTTCTGGCTGCCTTTCTTAATTGTTTAAGCTGTTCTTTATTGGCAATAGTAAGTTTTTCAATAGCCGCAGTAAAGGCTGTCGGATTAATAATGGCAATATTGCCGGTAAGCAAAGCAAGGGTTTCGTCCGGATAAACATTTCCCATTTCGCGCAGGGTCCAGCCTACCCCTTTTTGTACGAAATAGTTTTCATCCTTCAGTAAAACAAGTAACATTAAAGATAGCTTTTCAAACGGTAATATCTTTTTGCGCAGTTTACTGTAATTCAGTAATCCAACCAGTGATTGTCGGCGCTCCCACGGATTTATCGATTTATTCCAGATACTGTATTGTGCATAAATCAAATCGGGTTCTATCTCCAGCAGATCAGCGTATATGGTCGACAGTTGATCTGAATGCGCCCAGTTATCAACTTTACCTACCCATTCCCTGGTTATGTCCCATATTACCACAGGTTCAAAAGCTTTCAGTTGCCTGCTGACAAACATCAGGGCAAATGTCATTATTTCATACTGATTACTTGTTTTCCAAAGCATGTCCCATATTTCCAATTGTTTTGCTGCTAATAAGCCGCTAAAGCTGAAACCTTTTTTAAATATGGCCCGCTGCGTTGGAACCGACAGTCCGGTAAAATCATAGTTAGTACCTATGTATTTTTTCAGGTCCTTATATTTTGCAGGTTTTTCTGTTTTGGCACTCAGCAACAGCAATTCGGTTATTTCTTTTTGTATGGGTTCCATCGGCAAAAAATAAAATATTATAGGTAAACAATAAATACACAGCAATTTATGTAAATTACCATCAGTTAATGCCGTTCCTTACATCTTTAACAATCACAATTATGCCTAATCATCTTTCAATACTTGGTATTATTCACACAGCTATCAGCATTCTTGCTATTATAAGCGGGTTTTATGCTTTGGCTCTTGATGGAAAAATCATCCCGTCAAGCAAGCTCGGTAAAATATACATTGCCTTAACCGTTATAACCTGCCTTACAGGATTACCCATTATGAAATTAGGACATCCAACAGCCGGGCATTATTTGGCTATATTAATTTTAATATTGCTCCCTATAGCCATATTTGTAGGCCGGCTACGCATATTGGGCAAACTGGCAGAATATATACAAGTGATTTTGATGTCGGCAACGTTATTTTTTTCAATGATTCCGGCTATCGTTGAAACACTAACCAGGTTACCCATCAGTGCCCCGCTTGCCAGTGGCCCTGATTCGCCTATTGTTCAAAAAGGCTTAAGTTGCCTGGTAATTCTATTTGTTGTTGGCGTATGTTACCAACTGGTAAAACTGAGGGCTAACCGTAAATCAAGTTCAACAACCAGCAAAACGGTTTAATATTTCACGAAGAAATTTTGCTTAAGTCTTGTTTTAATGATGCGAGGTTAAATCCATTCGGCGCTATTTTATTGGTGGTAAAATCAACACTTATAATGGCGTACGATTCATCGCTATAGGTATCCCAAAAATTCCAGGTCATGGTTTTGGTGGCTCCCCATGTTACAATGGTTAGCCCGTTGGTATCATAGCCAACTACCGGTACCACATGGCCGCCCCACGATCCTTTGGCACCATCGCCCTCTATGCCCACGGGTGGTACATCCCATACTAATTGCGTTTTTGCCGTTGTTGGTAATGATAAGCCAACATAACAACCGCCAAATAAATATACCGACTGCATAATATGCTGATGATTTTCAGGCTCAAGAGCCGCATAGGCCAATATGCGATGACCCGCAATACCGGCTTTTCGCCAATAACTCAATACTTCTTTTGCTCCGGAGCCCCCATCATTCGCGCCGGTTGCAGGGTTATACCCGGTTATTGCAGCATAGGCATTGATAATATCCTGATCGGCAGGCGTAATCATTTTACCGTTACTGGCCGTCCATTCCATAATTAAGTGACCCGCGGCTGCCAAAGTACAGTTATTAATTTTATCGTTATTCATCATTCCCCATGTGCTGATATTATCGGTATAACTATATTGGGCAGGCGCAGCAGGAAGTGCATTGAGATTTAAATAATTAGAGAGTTGAAGTGTATTGGGGTCCTCAACAGGATTTAATTTCCCTAACTTCATTTTTGAGTGATCGGTTTCCAAAGGCTTAAAGGTTAAAAAAAATCATTCTAAATTTAAAAATAAAAATTGGTCTGCAATGACACTATCCGGGCATTTTTTTGAAAAAATTATTTTCAATTTTAGTGTCTGAAAATCACCACAAAACATGCTCGTATCGCAAAAATAAACGATTTACTGTAGCGTTTTTATTGTTAAGCGCGTATGGAGATAGTATTACAAATGCCACAATTATGAAATTTTTCAAACACATTTCTAAAAATTTATTTACAAAAATTGGTGGGTTATGCTTTATATCCATCGCCCTTTCCTCTTGTTTAAAAGACAACAACACGTATTACAATCCGCCAAATGCATTGGTAACGGTGATAGATGCTGCGCCAGATCAGCCTTCTGTTGATTTTTATTTGGATGGCAACAAGGTAAATCAAGTTCCGGTTATTTATGGCGGTGGGATTAATTATTTTAAAGCCTATGCAGGCAAACGAAATGCCATTTTTTACAGCACCGGAACCACTGCCAAAATATTGGCGGATACCGTTAACTTAAATTCGAATTATGTTTATTCGCTATTCCTGGCAAATAAACCCAGCAATGTTGAACTGGTTATGCTAACCGATTCTATAAGCCAGCCGACAGGCAATAATGCAAATATCAGGTTTGTTAACCTGAGCCCTGATGCCCCGGCTGTAGATTTGGGTGTTAAAGGTAGTGCAGCCATTATTACCAACAAAGCTTACAAAGGTTATTCGTCATTTTTACCAATACTGGGAAACACCAATTACACTTTTGAGGTTAGGCAGGCAGGCACCAATACAGTTTTAGCAACTCTTCCGGCGCAAAGCCTTGCGAGTGGTTCTGTTTATACCATTTATTTTTATGGGTTAGCTACCCCAACTAATACCGGCGATGGTTTAACGGTGAGCATTATGAACAATGCCAATTATTAAGTGGTGAATACTTTTTTTAAAGGAGCCTGATTTTAACTAACGGGCTCCTTTATTTTTGCCCCATTTTTACGCTCTATTTAAGAATTAAAACCGGGTGCGATGTATTTTGGGTCAATGCATCGGTAATACTTGTATGCGTAAAGCTATAAAAGAAACTGTATTTGCCCGGTAATGCTATAATAAGCTGCACACTGTGTTTTTGGGCAAATTCCAATATCCCTTTAACGGTATTATCGCATTCTTCACAATAAACTTTGTATTTATAATTATCCAGCAGTTCTTTCAGCGCTGTTGTATGTCCATCATTTTCGGTCTGGTGTTTTTGCCGGGTAGATATATTTAAAACCAATAACTCCGGGTTTATCCATTTTTTTGAACCGGGTATTTTATCCAATACACCTAAGCGGTCAATTGCCGAAAAATCACAGGGAACCAAAGCTTTTTGAACCGTTTGATACCTTACTTTTGAGGGGATAATTAATACCGGTATAGCACTGGTTTTGGCAATGGCTACTACCTGCCCGCCAATATAGCTGTCATCCATAAATGAACTTCCGCCACTGCCTGCTATCAGTAAATTAGGCTTTTGCTCTTCTATTACCTTATGAATGGCCCGTAATAAAGGCAGTTCACTAATCGCGGTTTCAACCTTCACGCATTCGTCACAAACCTCTATAAATTTATGGCCAATATCTTTTAATTGTTCCTCTGCCTCCCGTCGTGCGGCGTCAATATCAACTGTGCTCAATTGTACAAAATCTGCCGAGGGCAATAATTGAGCATACATGGACAGATAAACACTTTTCAATAAAATGATGCGGTCAACATCAATATCCTTACTGAAATCTGCTGCATATTTCAATGCATTGGCAGACGGTTCTGAAAAGTCAACAGGTACCAGTATTGTTTTCATCTTTATAAATTAAAAAATCTTACTAAATAGCCTATGCCCCCGTTTAAGGCTAATTTTTACATCTTCAAATTGCCAATCATTTTATTTACCATTTCAATCCCGTCTTCCAGTGTCTTTAAATCCACATCAACCGTGGCCATTTTATAAACCTCGGCTACCCATGGGTATAACGTGTCTTTTAATTTGTTGCCCTCGTTTGTAAGGTAAATTAATTTATTGCGCCTGTCAATACCGTCCTCAACTCTTTTTACCATTTCTCTTTTCACCAGGTTATCAATCAGGTAGGTCATGCTTGATTTATCTCTTAAAGTTAAGTCAGCTATCTCCTGTTGATTGATACCATCTTTTTTCCAAAGGCACGACATCACCTCCAGCATCTCAAAAGTGATATTGATATTATGTTCCTTTATCTTTATCTGAATGTGCTGACGCAAAAAGTTCCGCATCTCGGCCATCGAACGACCGAATTCAAGTGCCAGTTCTTCCTTACTTTTGGGTTTTGTTTCGGTTTCCATTGGTAAACAAATTTAAACAAAGTAATTCATAAAGGTTAGTGGGCAGCATCGGCCAGGCTCACCTTATTTTTAGCATTTTTTATAAACAGTAAAACAACGGGCACAAAAATCAAAAACATAATACCCACCCATAAAAAAACATCCATGTACGACAACAGCGTAGCCTGGGTAGTTACCGAACCATCCAGTACGGCATAGGCCGTTTGCCGCGCGGTTAAGCTATCGGCACCACGACTATGAAAGCCTGCCGCCAGCATACTTATACGCTGCTGCACCGCGGGATCACTGGCACTGATGTGACTGATCAATGTATTACGGTGCACCTGGGTTTGGCGCGATACGAAGGTAGAGATAAGCGCTACGCCGAATGATCCGCCTAATTGCCGCATCATGCCCGAAAAGGCCGCACCCTGCCCTATCTCTTGTCCCTTTAAGGTGGAAAGCGACATCGTGCTGACGGGAACCGACAATAAACCCAAGCCTAAGCCCCTTATAATCAATATCCAGAAGAAATCGCCGCTGCTGGTATGAGGTGTTAAAATACCGTAAGATAGGTAACTATAGACAAAGAAAATAGACATCCCAATGGCAATCAGATATTTTTGCGGGATACCGCGCTGAATAAGCACCGCTACCACAGGCATCATTACTGCCACAAATAAGGTACTGGGCAGCTGTAACATACCCGATTGCTGGGCCGTCCACCCGAGCAAAGATTGCGTGTATAGGGGAATTACAAACGTAGAGCCAAACAAGCCCAGTCCCATTATAAAGGAGAGCATCACCCCGATCCTTAAATTGCCATTTTTAAGTACCCGGAGTTCAACTATGGGGTATTTATATTCCAGCTCGCGCCATATGAAAAGTAAAATGCCCAATACGGCAACCACCGTTAATGCTATAATCAGCTTACTGCTGAACCAATCATCTTCCTGCCCTTTTTCTAACACAAATTGCAAGGAGGCTACACCGGCGGTCAGTAAACCTATTCCCCACCAATCAACCTGGCTGGCAGGTCGTTTTTCTTCATATTTAGGACTTCGCACATATTGCAGCGTTAACAGTGTAGCAACTATTCCCACCGGGATATTAATGTAGAAGATAAAGGGCCACGAAAAGTTATCAACGATATAACCACCCAGCGGAGGCCCCAATGTAGGCCCTACTATTACACCCAGCGTATAAATAGCCTGGGCCATTGCTCTTTTTTCCTTTGGCCAGCTTTCTGTTATAATGGTTTGCGATGTAACCAGCAAGGCGCCGCCGCCCATACCTTGTATAAACCTGAATACAACCAGCTCCCAAATATTGTGTGCATTGCCGCATAAAAAGGAGCAAACGGTAAATATAATTATCGATGCAGCAAAGTAATTACGGCGACCAAACTGCTGCGAGAGCCAGCTCGTCATGGGTACCACAATAACATTGGCGAGGGAATATGCAGTAATTACCCAGCTTATTTCATTTAAGGTGGCACCAAGGTTACCACGCATGTCATTTAGCGCAACGTTAACAATGGTTGTATCAATAATTTCTAAAAGGGCACAAACTACCGCGGTTACCGTTATGATAATACGCCGGGGGCCATATTCAATCAGGGAATTTGCTGGTTGCATAAATTAGCTTCAATATAATAAACAATACAAAGTTATATACTTGATAGTTTATATTCAAACTAATATTTATATTTTTATAATGGTTTTATTAATTGCCTCAATAATGGCGACTCAATAAAGCCTATAAAATAAAAAACCTGCGTTTTTGGCGCAGGTCGTAAGGTATAGGATAAGTATTTTTTATTTTATTCGTGCAGCACAAGGATGGCTTTTACCAGTTTTTTCATTACCTGGTTTACTGTGCTTCTGTTAAAAAGACGGTAAACTATGTTATGGTGATGTTTTACCAGGCAAAGAATATCAGTTTCGTTTTTTTCAATAAACTCCATGATACCATTTAATGGTTTGCTGGCGCTGATGTAGTTAAACTCCAGGTCTGTGTCTTTTATCAATTCCCTCAACCTGTTTTCGTTAGTTTCCAGGCTTTTGGCTTCTGTATTTTCATTAACATACAATACCTGCATTTTTGGTGATCCAAATGCCTTTACCATTTCGTTAAGTGCATTTACATCATCAGCAGAAAGACGTGTTTCATAATCTGTTGCCAGGGTAATAATTGGCGATGCCGATGAAAACTTGGTTTCCAAAGGAACAATCAGCGTAGGAATTTTAACTACTGTAACCATCATGCTGGCGTTACTGCCCACAATGCCCGTAATTCCGGTTGATCCGGTAACACCCATTACCAATAGTTCTACGTGATTTTCGTCAATATAGCGGGTAATTACATTCTTCAAAAAGCCTACGCCGCAAATAGTCGTTACTTCTATATCTTTAAACTCCTCTTTGCTGGTATAGGTAGATGCCCATTCCTTTAGGGCCTCTCTTTTATTGTTATAGTAATCATCAATAAAAATAGCATTGTAGGTATTATTATTGATGCCTTCGGTAGGATGTATAGCGTGCAAAACGCATACTTCCATATTTAATATTTTGGCTAATGACAAAGCGTATTCCATTGCATTACCTGCACTATTTGAAAAATCGCTTGCTACGAGTATTTGTTTCATTTTTTCAGAGCTTTAAGTTAAACTAAATGCGTAAAAAATAACTGCTTAAATAAATAAATGGAATAACATAAAAAGTAGGAAAGCTAAAGTAATAGCCACCGGCAAAGTTAATATCCAGGCCATGGCTATGTTTTTTAAGGTTCCGTTATTTAAGTTATTGGTACCGCCCGAGGCTACCATTGATCCGGCAATACCGCTGGAAAGTACGTGCGTTGTACTCACCGGCAAACCTGCCCAGGTGCTCAATCCAATTGTTGATGCAGCTACAATTTCGGCAGTTGCACCCTGTGCATAATTTAAATGCTCATTTCCTATCTTTTCGCCAATGGTTACCACAATCCGTTTCCAGCCTATCATGGTTCCGATACCTAATGAAATGGATATAGTTGCAATAACCCATATCGGCGCAAAATCTGTTACTCCCGTAATGTCTTTATTAGCAGTAGTCAATATAGCTTTATCTTCGTTAGCCAACACAATTTTTTTGCTGCTCATTACTTCGGTAATGCCTTTAGCAACGCTTTTTATTTGCTTGCGGAATTGATAAGTCTTATTGGCCGCCTTTGCGTCAGTGCTGGTTAACATTGCTTTTGTTTTAACAATAGATGAATCCAATTTAAGCAATATTCCTTTAGCAACCGGGTCTGTAGCAGTGTTTTTGCTGATTACCTGCTCTGTTTTATTTAATGATAACAGTATTTTATCATTTGATATAGAATGATCAATCGCGAATTTTGCCGGCATAAAGGCAATCAGGATCAACATTAATAAACCCACACCTTTTTGTCCGTCATTACTTCCGTGGAAAAAGCTTACCAGCGTACAGGTAGTAATCAACAATAAGCGCACTAAAATTGGCGGCTTATCATTTTCTCCCTGCGGGATATGGAATAAAGCTTTTGCTTTCAGTACATTTTTAATAAACCACATTAATCCCGCAGCTGCACCAAAACCAATTAGTGGCGAAATGATAAGCGATGTGCCTATTTCGCCCGCTTTTGACCAGTTTACACCTACCCCACCATAATACAAAGTGAAGGCTAAACTTGCACCAATCATTGCCCCAATTAAGGTGTGTGAACTTGAACAAGGTATCCCTAAATACCAGGTACCCAAATTCCAAACTATTGATGCCAATAATACAGCAAGTACCATACAGGCACCTACGTTTACGGGTAGTTTCATCAAATCATCTAAGGGTAATAGCTTCAATATGCCCATGGCCACACCAACCCCACCCAGGAACACGCCCAGGAAGTTGAAAAAGCCCGACCACGGTATAGCTATAACCGGTTTCAAGGCCTTGGTGTAAATAACCGTGGCAACAGCGTTGGCTGTGTCGTGAAAACCGTTAACAAACTCAAAGCCGACTACGGCGATTAAGCAGATAAAAAAGACGATCAGAATTGATCCGCTTAAATTGACCTCGCCCATAAAAGGGAGGGTGATTGCGTTTAATAAGTGCATAATTTTTTAGCTTGATTTTTGGGGGATAAAAGTCCGGTTTGTACTAAAAATAGATTTATCACTCAAAGAAATAGATAAGAATTTTATTTGGAGAAAAATACTGATTACCAAATTGTTATATTATTTCACAATTAATGTTACGTCAATATTTCCCCGGCAGCCCCAATAAGAGAAAAAGCGGCTCAGATGAAGGAAAATGGACGTTCCGGAATAGTAAGGGTCAGAAATAAAAAAGGATATAATACCTGTCGGTACCATATCCTTTCCTTTATATGATTGTTAAGAGTTAAGAACTTATTATTTGTCTTCTTTAATTGCTTTTAAGCCTTTTGCATAGCGCACCAGTTGATTAAGCATAATCTTTGAAGCTGCGGTAAGTTTTTCGTCGGCTACAAACTCACCGTCTTCGTTAAGATACTGGTTATACGAAGCAACATTCACCATTTCGGCAAGCGATACGGTCCTTAATGACAACAGATCAGATTTAAGGCTCATTACCGCTCTTACACCTGCAAACGGCCCGGCAGAATAGCTCACCATCCCGGCGGGTTTATAAGCCCACTCATGTACCAGGTATTCTATGGCATTTTTTAATGATGCAGGGTAGCTGTAGTCATATTCGGCAGTAACAAAAATAAAGGCGTCTGCTTCATCAATTTTGGCGCTCCATTGTTTGGTATGTTCGTGTTCGTATTGTTTCATAATAGGATGAACGGCTTCATTCATCACCGGCAGGTTTATCTCGCCCAAATCCAGAAACTCAACTTCAAAACTTCCGTGTTCTGCAGCTTCTTTGCTTATCCATTTGGCTATAACCGGCCCTTTTCTACCCGGGCGAACGGTTGATGATATCACTTTTAATTTAAACATTGTTGTATTTTAATTTCTTTGAGCTTTTTTCCAAAATATTCAGAAAGCACAAAAATATCAGAATACAGGTCACAAGCTTTACTTTTGAAATAAGTTTACATTATGCAAACATGTGTTGCAACATTTATTATTTTTTATCGGGTAGAATAGACAATTTAATGGGAAAGTATAAAGCAAAAAAAATCCGGAATATACATCCCGGATTTACTTTTTTTTGAAAAAATACAATACGCTTTTATAAAGCAAAAGCGTTTTTCCTGGTAGTTGCAGCAATTATTTTAGCTGTGATGGAAACATCGTTTAAATCTTGTTTCAATTCTTCAGCCGAAACACCATATTTCTTTGCCCAATACTCATCATTATAATTGTCAAGTATCTGGTTATATTCTTTTTTTTGATTGTCTGTTTTGATTGTATTTTCCATGAGTTGATGCATTTAAGTGTTAAACGTTTATGTATCCGGAAGTTTTTTTATTTGAAAAGATTGAGTTTCCTCAATAATTTATCTACTTTGCTGCCACTAATGTATTCCTTAATGGTTGCCCGACAAAGGTAAAATCCAAAGATTAACTTACAGTGTTTTTAATGTTAAGTTAATGTTAACCGATCGGATATATATCATACAACTATCTGTTTTTCAGCCAAAAAAGTACAGACAAACCAAATAGTTTTTGCAGCTTTTATTGCTAATATGTTAATTATTTGACAAAACTTTGTTACCAATCCAGGCTAAATTAAACAAGCCCCCGGAAAATATCCGGAGGCCTGTCAAAAAATCACCCACACATTTTATCTCCATCCACCGCCCAATGAGCGGTAAAGATCTGAAACTGCTGTTAGCTGGTCTCTTTTAATAGAAGCCAGATCCAGCTCGCTTTGTAATACATTTCCCTGTGCCGTTATTACTTCCAGGTAAGTAGCCATGCCGTTCTTAAATAAAAGGTTAGCATTTGTTGTTGCATGCTGCAGGGTAGCTACCCTGTTAGCGGCAATATCCTGTTGTGTTTTCAGTTTTTCAATTTTCACCAATGCATCTGATACCTCACCAACTGCATTTAAAACTGATTGCCTGAACTGCAATACCGCTTTATCTCTTTGCACCTCTGCTACCTCGTACTGGGTTTTTAATTGTTTATGCTCCAGCAATGGCTGTGCAACGCTGCCTGCAACAATTCCGAATATGGATGCCGGAATATTAAACCAGCTGCTGGCTTTAAATGATTCTAAACCACCGCTGGCGGTGATCCGCAGATCGGGATACATGGCGGCTTTATTAATACCTACATTGTTATTGGCTATAACCAACTGCAATTCGGCGCTTTTTACATCGGGCCTGCGGCTTACCAAAGCTATCGGTAATCCTGTTGATATTGTTGCAGGAGTGGTCATATCGTTCAGCTTAGCAGTACGGGCAATTCTATCTGGCAAACTGCCGGTCAGAATTTTCAAAGCATTTTCCTGAATGGCAATGTTTTGCTCAAACTGCGGCACTAATTCGGCTGCCGATTGTAATTGAGCTTCCTGCTGTTGTACGGCAAGTAAAGTAACCTGCCCGGCATCATATTGTAAACGGATAATGCGTAAAGTACTGTCGTTAAGCCTTACATTGCTTTCGGCAATATCTTTCTGAGCATCCAGCATCAGCAGGTTATAATATCCCTGCGACACGCTGGCAACCAAGGTAGTTTGTATAGCATTTTTAGCCTCTTCGGTTTGCAGATAAGTAGCAAATGCAGCTTTTTTTTGATCGCGGATCTTACCCCATATATCAGCTTCCCATGAGATATCAAGGCCAACCAAATAATCTTCAACATGGTTTGGAAGCCCATATTGTGCCAAGCTCAACCCATTCAATGTATTTAATGAAGAACGGGTGGTATTTGCCGTAACGCTAAGATCAGCAGTAGGTACATTATTCCATTTTGTTTGCTTAAACAGCAATTGCGAAGCTTCAATATTTTTAACGGCTATTTGCATATCATAATTGCGCGCAATAGCGCTGTCAATCAGTTTTTGCAGGGTAGCATCGGTAAAAAAGCTTTTCCATTGTATATCAGCTATGCTACTGGTATCTTTTGCCGCAGCCGCATTCCGGAAAGTATCCGGCAAGTCGGGCTTGGGCGTCTTTACATCTTTTGAAACCTTGCAGGCGCTTATTACTACCAGTAATAAAGCTAACCCACTTATATATTTTTTCATTGTGTTTTAATTAAATTTTTTAGCGACGGATGCGTTATTTAAGCTGTTACTTCATCTTTCAATTCTGCAACCGAATGTCCGTTAAGGTTATCATGACCAAGGCTATTGTTCAAGACTGCTAATGGCACTCCTGTTATCTTTTCCTGCAATGCCTGGAAGATCACAAACAATACAGGGATAATAAATAAGCCCAGCAATACACCCGAAACCATCCCGCCTGCGGCACCAATACTGATAGAGTGGTTACCCTGTGCAGAAGGACCGGTTGCAATACTCATTGGAAACAATCCAAAAACGAAGGCTAGTGATGTCATGATGATCGGACGCATCCTTAACCTTGCAGCTTCAATGGCCGATTCAACCAAACTATGCCCTGCCTTACGGCGTTGTACCGCAAACTCAACAATCAGGATGGCGTTTTTGGCCAGCAAACCGATGAGCATGATCAATGCCACCTGTACATAAATGTTATTTTCGATACCGGTTAAACCTAATACCACAAACACACCTAAAATACCTGTTGGGATTGAAAGGATTACTGCTAAAGGCAATACATAGCTTTCATACTGTGCTGATAATAAGAAATATACAAAAACCAGACATAGCATAAATATAATAGCCGACTGACCACCAGACGAAATCTCTTCGCGGGTTTGACCAGAGAACTCATAAGCATATCCTGATGGTAATTGCTCCTTGGCTGTTTCTTCAATCGCTTTAATAGCATCACCTGAGCTATAACCCGGTTTAGGGATAGCGTTAATTTCGATGGAATTAAACAGGTTGAAACGCGAAGCTGTTTCAGAGCCGTAAACGCGGGTTAGTTTAACCAGGGTATTAATTGGCACGCTTTCGCCCTTATTATTCTTAACAAACACCCGGTCTATTGTTGACGGGTCGGTTCTGTCGGCAATATCTGCCTGAACAATTACACGGTAATATTTACCAAAACGGTTAAAATCTGATGCCTGGGCAGTACCAAAGTACGCCTGCATAGTTGAAAGGATGTCCCTAACACTTACACCCAGCTGATTAGCCTTTTCATCATCAACCTCTAACTGTAACTGAGGATAATCTGCTTTATAAGAAGTGAAGGCATAAGCAATTGCTGGTTTAGCCATCAGTTTGCCTATAAAGTTATTGGCTACGCCGCTAAATTTATCCAGCCTGCCGTTGGTTTTATCCTGTAGCACCACGTCCATAGCTTCTACGTTACTAAATCCCGGAACAGTTGGAAAACTGAACACGAAGAATGTACCGCCTGGTATGCCACCCAATCTCCCTCTTACTATATTTTGTATATCATCAATATTCTTTACCGCGCCCCTTTGATCGCTTGGCTTTAACAACAAGAAAATTACACCGGCAGATGGACTGCTTGACTGTGTTAAAAAGTTAAAACCGGATAACGCAGTAACAAACCTCGCTGATGGTAAAGTTTTAAGCTGATCTTCGGCTTGTTTGAAAACTTTGTTAGTACCGCTTAAAGAAGTTCCGGATGGTGTGCTAACAGCTACAGCCACAAAGCCTTGATCCTCGGTAGGAATAAAGCCCGTTTTTGTTCTGTTTACCAGGTAAACGGTAACTGCTATTACTAACACCAATCCGCCTACGCTAAGCCATTTTCTACGGATCAGGAATTTTAAGCCACCCACATATCTGTTGGTTACATAATTAAAACTGCCATTAAAGCCAGCATAAAATTTCTCTACAAAGCCTTTTTTAGGTGCATTGTGACCATCCGCACTATGTTTGTTCTTTAAGAATAAGGCGGCCAAGGCAGGACTTAAAGTTAAAGCATTAACAGCCGATATAAGGATAGCTATGGCCATGGTTAACGCAAACTGCCGGTAAAATATACCTGTTGAACCTGTCATGAAACTAACCGGTAAAAACACAGCTGCCATAACCAATGTAATAGATATAATGGCACCCGTAATTTCGTGCATTGCTCCGGTAGTTGCTGCTCTCGGAGTAAGACTTGGGTCGTGCTCCATTTTGGCATGGACAGCCTCCACCACCACAATGGCATCATCCACCACAATACCTATTGCCAGCACCAATGCAAACAAGGTTAAAAGGTTAACAGAGAAGCCAAACAGATTCATGAAGAAGAAAGTACCGATAATGGCCACAGGAACCGCTATAGCCGGGATCAAAGTAGACCTAAAATCCTGAAGGAACAGGAATACCACGATAAATACTAGCACAAAGGCCTCTACAAGTGTATGCTCAACCTGGGTGATTGATTCATCAAGGTCGGTTTTGGTACGATAAAACTGGTTGTATTTGATGCCGGCAGGAAAATCCTTCGACAATTTTACCATCAGTTTATCAATACTGATCTGAATTTCATTCGCGTTTGATCCTGATAACTGTATGATACCGATGATGATACCGTCGTGCCCGTTAAGGTTACTTACGCTATTATAAGAATATGCACCCAGTTCAACACGGGCTACATCTTTTAAACGTAATACAGAACCATCAGCATTTGCACGGATAGCAATATTCTGATATTCTTCTGGTTGAGTCAGTTTACCCTTATATTTAATTACGTATTCAAAAGCTTCATCACTGCGCTCGCCAAATTTACCGGGCGCGGCTTCCAGGTTTTTGTCCTGTATAGCAGCAGTCACTTCGGCAGGCGTAACATTGTGTGCAGCCATTTGACCCGGATTAAGCCAAACACGCATAGAATAATCCTTAACACCGCCAAATATACTGGCAGAACCTACACCCTGGATACGTTTCATTTCGGGGATGATGTTGATCTGCGCATAGTTGGCTACAAAGGTCTGATCGTATTTTTTGGGATCATCTGAGTAGATAGCCATCGCACCAATGAAGCTATTTTGCTGCTTGGTTGTGGTAATGCCATATTGTACAACCTCGGCAGGTAACTGGCTGGTAGCCTGTGACACACGGTTTTGAACATTCACGGCCGCCTGATCGGGATCGGTACCTTGTTTAAAATAAACAGTGATACCCAATGAACCATCGTTACTGGCAGTGGAGGTCATATAAGTCATATTTTCCACACCGTTAATGGCTTCTTCCAGCGAAGGCGTTACGGAGCGTAAAATGGTCTCGGCATTAGCGCCTGGGTAAACAGCTGACACCAGTACTGCCGGAGGAGCAATATTCGGAAATCGCTCTAAGGGCAATTTCGTTAAACCGAGTATCCCCACTATCACCAAAAGGATGGAGATAACTGTTGAGAGTACCGGTCTTTCTATAAATTTCTGAAACATAACGTTTGAGTTTAGTAGTCGTTTTTTAGTTTTTAGCGATTTTGTCGGTAGATTTTACCGGCTGAATCACCTGTCCTTCCTGCAAATGGTCAAAACCACTTAATACTATCTGATCTCCAACTTTTACACCGTCTTTAACCAAATAATTGCTGCCGCTTTTGCCGATAATTACGATAGGCTGTTTTTTAACCTTATTGCTATCAGCAACGGTAAACACAAAGGTTTTGTCTTGCATTTCAACAGTGGCCGATTGAGGAACAATCAATGCATCATTATGGAATTGACTCAATCTTACTTTTCCGGTATTGCCCGAACGTAAAAGGCCCTGCGCATTAGGGAAGCTTGCTCTTAAAGTGATAGCTCCGGTAGTTTTATCAAACTGACCGTCAATCATGTCGATTTTGCCGGTACTGCCGTATGCAGTGTTATCAGCCAGTAATAAGGTTACTGATGGCAGGCGTTTCAGTTTATCGTTTAAAGTTTGACCCGGATATTGTTCTTTAAAGTTTACAAAATCCGTTTCGCTCAATGAAAAATATACGTGAACGTTATGTACATCTGATAAAAGTGTTAATGCGTCAACATCAGCCGGAGCAACTAAACTTCCTTGTTTTTTTGCCAGCCTGCCGATGTAACCATTTACAGGTGCTTTTATTAAAGTGTATCCCAAATTAATTTCGGCAGTTGAAACGGTAGCTTTTGCCTGTTCAACATTCGATTTGGCTACCTGGTAAGTGGCTTTTGCCGTTTTTAACTGATAATCAGATACCACTTTATTTTGCACCAGCGGTGTTAATTTATCAATTTCCAATTGTGCATTAGCCATTGATGCTTCCGCAGCGTGTAAATTGGCTTCAGCATTGTTATAAATGGCGCGGTAAGGCAAATCGTTTATTTTAAATAAAGGTTCGCCTTCGCTTACTTTGGCGCCTTCGTCAACAAATACCTTATCCAGGGTACCGCTTACCTGCGGACGGATTTCCACATTAACGGTACCTTCTACTGATGCAGGATATTCCTGGTAAGTGGTGTCGGTTCCGGCAACAATGGCTGATACCGGTAATGCCGGCGGTGGTGGCGCTGTAGGCGCCTGTTGTTTTGATGAGCAACTGTATAGTGCAAGCACGATGAGTGCTAAATAGATACTTTTCATGATTTGATTAAATTTTGATGTTGTTGTTTTGATATATGATGGTTGGTATTGAGTTCTTTTTAGCAACAACCTGAACCACAGGCAGGGTTGACGCTTAATTTAACAGTGTTAAATTGTTTAACATTGTTAATTTTCTGGTTGTGAGTTTTAGTTGTTGTTTCCATAGCTGTATTTATTTAGTTCAAAAATATTTTGGTGACCGATAGTGCTTTATCAATAGCGCACCGGTTATTTAAAGCAAATTTTATTTTTTTAACAGGGTATTAAAACCCACTTCTTGCTTCTGTTAAAAAACTATCCTTTATTGAGCGGATAATACCACTGATAGCGGTTTTTAATACTTCGTGAGTAATGTCGTCTGATATGTTTCTGCGTACCATGTTAATAGATATCAATCCATGTACAACCGACCAGAACGTATAATATTTGGTGCAAACCTCATCTTCGGTTGGTTGATGAGGAGCCATTAACTGCACTATTGCCTCGTTAACCAGTAGCGATGGTTCTTCGGCTTCGGGCATAATCCCAGTCAACCAACAGCAGTTGGCGTCAACCCCAAACATAACCTGATAGAGCTCTTTCTCGGCAAAAGCGAAATTCCAGTAAGCAAGCCACATTGCTTCCAGTTGTTTTTCGGGCAGCCTATGTTTTTCCTTTGCCGCCGTCATGTCCCGGGTTAGTATTAAAAACCCCCCGCGGGTCAGTTCCATCAATATGGCGTCCTTGTTAGCAAAATATTCATAAATAATAGGCGCCGTATATTCAATTGCATCAGCAATTTTGCGCATACTCAAGGCTTGCCATCCCTCCTCTTTTACAATACGCAGGGCCGCATCCAGGATGTTTGTCCTGGTTTCTTCCTTTAATCGTAATATTCTGTCTTTACTTGCCACTTTGTTTGCACACTATTAAATTATTTAACAGCGTTAAGCAAATGTACAGAGTTATATAATTATCAGTGTTCATCCTATTGTCAAATTCTTAAGCAATTACACATAACAATTCAACAATAGTAAAAAAAAGAACTTAGTACTAACAATATTTAAATATAAGTTGAACTATTTTGCAAACAGAATTTACCGAAGTGTGACAATTACACGGTTACTGGGCTATTTTCATAGATCACCTCTGCAAAACGCCATGTAAATCAACAACATAGCTATTAACCCTGAGAATTTGAGCGCAATTAATAAGCAATATTTAATCTGATTTTACTCAATGGTTAAATACAAAAACAACAGTATTTATTACAAAATGTCATAGAAATCTGTGTTTTTAATACTTTATATAACCTTATTTAAATATATCCCGTATAAATGCCCAAAGAAATACTTTATTAAAGGTTAATATGGTATTTCGCAGGGAGGTGCAAAATGAAAAAAGTTATTATAGCTTTATCAGTAACCATACTGATTGCCATAGTAATAATTAGTATTACTAATTATTATTCTGTAAAAATATTGTCAGCAACCAGGGCGTATACTAATTTCGAATCACAATACTCAAAAGGCGAAAAGGATGCATCCAGGCATCTGGTGAGTTACATCTACTCAAAAGATGATATAGATTACCTGTTTTTTAAAAGTGACATCAACATACCTATTAGTGACAGCCTTGCCCGTGAAGCGCTTGAATCAGGAAAAAATGTTGAAATAGCGCGCATTTGTTTTTTAATGGCCGGCAATCATGCCGATGACCTGCAACAGCTGATATGGTTTTTTAAACACTTTAAAAATGTGCCGCTTTTCCGCAAAGCATTGGGGAAATGGGAACAGGCTGATGCAATGGTGGGCAAATTAAACACCATTGGTGCAACTGCACATAACGGTATTAGCCACGGAAAAGCTTTGGATAACGAAGATTTGTTATTGCAGGTTAATACCATATCTGACAATTTAACGGTTATACAGCAAAATTTCGCGACCGACCTGGGCGTAACCTGCCGCGTGGTTAACCATTATGTTTATATCATTAACCTTTCAATTATAGTGATCATTTTGGCATGTGCTGCCTTACTGGTTGGCACAATTCTGAAAAAGCTCTATTTATCAAAAAAGGTAATTGCCGACCAAAACCTTGCGCTGGTAACTATGAACGGGCGCATTAATAAATTTGTATACAACGTAACCCACGATTTACGGGCCCCCCTATCTTCGTTAACAGGACTGATATCAATAATTGAGCGTGAAACAGACATGAGCAAATTACCTGAATATACGGAGATGATGAGAGAAAGCATTGAGTTGCAGGACAGATATATTCAGGAAGTTTTATATACGATCAGGAATGGCGACGTAGCTAAAATAGAAGTTTGTAATTTAAATGAAATTGTAAACGATATTATGAGCCAGAACAGCTTTTTTGCCGAAGGAAAGAAAGTAAACTTTGTAAGCCAGCTAGAGGTTAAAGAGCTAAAATGCAACGCCATTTGCCTTAAAGTAATTTTCAATAATTTAATATCAAATGCTATAAAATATGCTGATTTCAGCAAAGCTGAGCAGTGGATAAAATTCAAATCGTACCATACACGCAAGCATTGTATTATTGAAATAGAAGATAATGGCGTAGGTATAAAACCAGAACAAAAAAGACGCATTTTTAATAAATTCTTCAAATCTGATTTCGACAAGAAGAGCATGGGCCTTGGGCTTTATTTTACCAAGCAGGCAATTGAAGAAATGAACGGGACTATAACTGTTAAATCTATTCCGGGTAGCGGCACCTCATTTATTGTATCGTTGCCTTTGTAATTATTTGTTGAGGATATAAATATTAAAGTTTAAGATCCCGGCAAACGTTACCCATAAGAGATATGGTGCCAGTAACCAGGCTGCTGCTTTATTGATTCTTTTAAAAGCAACAATATTCATCATAATACTGATAAACAGTAAGCCGATAATTATCAGCGCCCCCAATATTTGGTGCAACTCAAAAAAAATAATCGACCACAAAAAGTTAAATAATAGCTGTATAAAATAAATTATACATGCGCTAACATACGCGGTGCTTTTGCTCCGTTTTTCCCAAACCAAATAAGCGGCTATGGCCATCATGATATACAATAATGTCCATGTGGGGCCAAACAACCAATCGGGTGGATTAAAAGAGGGTTTGTGCAGATTAGCATACCAGTTGCCAATTTGAGGAGTGGTAACAAAGCCCGCAACCGTGCCTATGCTGAGTGTAATAAGCAAACTAATTACAAAGGGCCAAATTTTAAACTTGTTCATGGTTGATGGTTCATAGTTGATAGTTCATGGATCATAGTTAAATGCTTGGGGATTAAAATTGTTTTATGACGCAAGCATCTATAAACCAAGCTCCCCCATGAACTATCAACCATAAACCGATCTAATCCTCTGCACCACCCACAAAAAACTTTTCATTAAAATTCACCAAAAACAGCTCGTTGGTGGCGCGGGTGCAGGCAGTATAAAACCATCGTAAAAAATCGGTATTTACCATTTCTTCGGTTAAATAACCCTGATCAACAAAAACGGCATCCCATTGGCCTCCCTGGGCCTTGTGGCAGGTAATAGCATAGGCAAATTTTATCTGTAATGCGTTATAATAAGGATTTAACTTCATTTCGTTCCACCGGGCGCGTTTGTTGGGTATGTGCTCATAATCCTTCATCACCTCCAGGTAAAACCGTTTCTGATCCTCTTGCGGTAAAGCGGGTGCTTCGGTGTAAAGGGTATCCAGCATAATCTTACAATCCAGTATCGGATCTTCGGCATAATCAATAAACTCCAGCTGCACATCAGCAAACCGGAAACCATACATATCTTCAAACCGCCGTACCTTTTTGATGCGGGCAATATCGCCATTGGCAATAAAACCAGTACTGCCTTCCTCGTGCTCCTGCAACCAGAAATAATTATTCTTTACAATCATCACCTGGTCGCCGCCGGTTAGCTCTTCTTCCCGGTATAATATGCGGCCGCGAATTTGCTTGTTATAGGCATTGGCATTTTTATTCGACCGGCAAATAATCAAGGTATTATCGTTACCATATTTGTTGTAAGCGTAATTCAACCCTTCTTCCAGCATATCGCCGCGCATGCGATACATATCTTTATAACCTTTGGTGACAATTTGCGGCATTTTTTCTTTTTTACGGCGGATGATATCCCTCACTTTGGTCACATTGTATAATATGCCCGAATCTTTTTGCTGCCGCAACACATCAGTTAGCTCGAAATTGAAAATAGTTAAGCCGAACTTATCTTTCATCAGCTTAATATCCAATGCGGGGCTATCAATTGAACCTACCGGCGGCAGCTGTGCGGTATCGCCAACCAGCATCAGCTTACAATTTTTGGTATTATAAACGTAATTAATCAAATCATATAATAATGATGCACGGTGCCCGGTCCCAATCTCATCCGAAATCATGGATGCTTCGTCGACAATAAACAGTGTATTTTCGGCCAGGTTATCGCCCAGCAAAAAACCTTCATCAAGAGTTAAAGCCGATTTTTTTCGATAGATGCGTTTGTGAATAGTAAACGCTTTGCGGCCCGAGTAGGCTGTAATAACCTTAGCGGCCCGGCCGGTTGGCGCCAGCAAAACATATTTAAAGTTATAGTTACGTAAAGCTTTTACCAATGCGCCCAAAACCGTTGTTTTACCGGTACCGGCGTAACCTTTAAGAATAAAACACTCGTCGCCATCGTCACTAATCAAAAAACTATCTAATTTATCAAACAACTCCAATTGCTGGGGAGTAGGTTCGTGAGGAAAAGCTTTTTGAATATAATCTGAAGGCACCTTTATTACAATATAACTGTTGGCGTAAATTTATGATTAATTATCTGCCATTTGCTTTATCATGATTTGAGTCAGGGAAATCGTTTTTTAAGTTTTCTGGCGACTTTTTCCATAGCGACGGGTTTAAAACCCATCGCTATAGTAGCAATTATCATAACCAACTCCATTCTTACTCACTAAATTGATGAATATTTTGACAGCAAATTTTAAAAAGCGGTTTCCCTGCGATTTGAGTTTAACTACAACAAATACAGCCAGCTTTCGTAAAACAACTTAAGCGTACCGATAAAAACCGGCGTGATTTAAAACGTCAATACTATGAGGCATTTACCGCCTGCTTTTGCCTAAAAAAGTAAAAAGTTTGGCTGGTGTAACTAAATACTATCACTATGATGGTAGTAATAATTTTTGATATGGTTGGATACCAATGCAGATAATCAACAAATAACTTTAAAAAAACAAAATTGAGCAATATACTGATGCCCACCACCAAAACATACCTGGATAACTGAGCCCTTTTTCTTAAACCCGATTGCTGAAAAACCACGTAGCGATTTAAATAAAAACCCGTTGGCAGCGAAACCAACAAAGCCATAAAAAGCGATGCAATGTGAGGGCTCATGGTTAAATCAGCGATATGAACATTGTGCTTTTTTAAAATAAAATTATAACTAACTGAAAACAAAGCGATATCTAAAAATGTATTTATTCCACCGCAGGCTGCATATCTGAATGTTTGTAAGGTCATTACCTTTTTAAATACCGGATATAAAACATCTATAATTATTAAAATTGCCCGCCGGACATTTTGATGGATCTTTTTCATTGAGGATATTAAAACGGGGCGTTATAGGGGTTGAATATAAGACATTTTTAAAACCGGATGCATTTAAAACTTTAAGCACTTATTTGGTGTAAGCCCCGTTGCGAATTGATTTATGACATATTATATCAAAAAACATTACTTTTGCGTATCTGAATGAGCGAAAACAACAATACTTATACCGACGAAAGCTTTAGCCTGTACCAGGCTTATAGCTATACTTTATTGATACAGGTTGAAACAACCTCATTTAGTTACGCTGTGGTGCATAACAACCGCCTACTGGCGTCGGCAGTGAATTATGATCTGGATGAACTTGCGCATCCCAAACTGTTAAGTGACTTATTAACCGCATCGTACAAAAAAGTTATTGTTGGCCTACCGGCTACCGGACTAACCCTGGTACCCAAAAGCCTATTCGGCGAAGACCACGTGGCTGATTTTGCCCGCTTTTTAGATGTAAAGGACACCGAAACAGTTTTAGCACAACTACTGGACGATCAGAATGTGATTGTTTATAAAACCAATGAATCTTTGATTTCTGCGGTTGAAAAATTCAAACTCCAAAACACCGTTTATACTGCCGAAGGCTGGATAAAGGCAATTGCAAAAAGTAGTCCGCCAAATAGCCACCTTTATTTACAGGTAAGTAAAGAAACAGTGCAGTTTCTTTATTTCTCGTCATATAAGCTGCGTTTTTACAACACGTTTGAGTTTAAAAACTCGGATGAACTGGTGTATTTCACCGCATTTGTAGCCGAAGAGCTTGGTTTACGCCCATCTGGTACCACGCTTGTTGTTAGCGGCGATATTGCCTATGGCGATGAAAACCTGACCAGGCTGACAGACTTTTATCCTAAAATTGAAATTAACGGATTAAAAGTGGCCGAACTAACCGGACAAACTGCTTCTCACAAATTATTGGCTCTTGCCGCTTTATCGTTATGCGGATCATCGGAGGTAGTTTAAAGGGATTACGGCTTAATCCTCCAAAAAATTTACCGGTACGCCCAACAACCGACCTGGCTAAGGAGGCTTTATTCAATATTCTGCAAAACCAGATAGAATTTGACGGCATCCGCGTGCTTGATCTTTTTAGCGGCACCGGGAATATATCCATGGAATTTGCTTCGCGCGGCGCCGAACAGGTAGTATCCGTTGACCGCAGTATTCATTGTGTACATTATCTTAAAGATACCGCCCGCCAGCATGGCTTAACGCAGATAAAAGTTTTTAAGGACGATATTTTTAAATATCTGCAAATTGAAACAGATCAGTTTGATTTGATATTTGCTGACCCGCCTTACGACCTTAACCGTATCCCCGAAATTCCGGGAATCATTTTTGATAAGAACCTGCTTGCACCCGGCGGCCTGCTCATAGTTGAACACCAATCGATGCAAAACTTAAGCAAACACCACTCATTTGTTGAGCAGCGTAAGTATGGCCACTCCTCTTTTTCATTTTTCAGGCTTCCCGATGAGGCTAATCAGCAATCAGAATAGCAATACCTTGCTCTTTAATAGCATTGAGCCTCGTAATACCGGCATCCGTAATTAGAGCATTAACAAGGCTTAGCTCAGCAAATTTTAAATAGGTTTCCTGGTCAATTTTACTGGCATCGCATAGCAGGTAAGTATAATTGCTTTGCCGGGCAAATGCAGTTGTGATAGCTGCCTCTTTTTCGCCGTTAGCAAAAAGCCCATTCTGCGAAATGCCATCGACCCCTAAAAAAGCTTTACTTGCCCGGTATTTTAAAATATGCTCATAAGCAGTACTTCCATGTACGGCCTGTCTTTCGGCATCAAGCTCCCCGCCAATTATATTCAATGAAACCATAGTATGCTGCAATTCATAAACAACAGGAAGCGAATTGGTTATCACCTTTATTTTTTTATTTTTTATAAACTGACACAAACGAAATACTGTGCTTCCGCAATCCATAAAAATAACGTCATCATCAAGTATCTGAGCAGCAGCCAGGCGGCAGATATTGTCTTTTGCCACAGCGTTTTGGGCGGCTTTGTTTATAAAATTTATCGGTTTATCTAAAGGATTAATTTTCATGGCGCCGCCGTGAGTGCGATACAAAAAACCGTCGAGCGCCAATTGGTTTAAATCCCGCCGCGCAGTAATCTCAGAAATACCCAGTTCTGTGGCCAATTCCTTTATTTGGACCTCTCCCGAAACATCCAGCTGATCAAGTATTTTTTGCTTTCTCTTTTGAAAGTTCATTATTAAATCTTTTATTTGATCAAAAATAATCAATAAAGATCAAAAACAATCAAAATAATGAATAATATCAATATTCTGAACACCGAAATTCTTTCCAATAACTGGTATACATTAAAAAAAGTAACTTTTGAAACTAAGCTTAAAGACGGCACAACCACCATGCAACACCGGGAAGCTTACGACCGCGGAAATGGCGCAACCATATTATTATACAATAAAGCCAATGAAACGGTAATATTAACACGGCAATTCAGACTACCTACTTTTATAAATGGCAACCCATCAGGCCTTTTAATTGAATGTTGTGCCGGACTATTAGATAAAGACAATCCGGAAGACTGCATACGCCGGGAGACTGAAGAAGAAACCGGTTATAGAATTACCGCTGTAAAAAAGGTTTTCGAGGCTTATATGTCGCCGGGATCAGTTACCGAGCTCTTATATTTCTTTGTTGCGGAATATGATAAAACCATGAAGGTACACGAGGGAGGTGGAATTGAGGAAGAAGACGAAAATATAGAGGTGCTTGAGCTATCATTCTCCACCGCCTTGAATATGATTGGTACAGGTGAAATAAAAGACGGAAAAACTATTATGCTGCTGCAATATGCAGCTATAAACCGGTTAATTTAAAATCAAAATTTCATTTTTTTAAATTGAGACTCCGGAATACTTTTAATAACCAGCATAATATACCTCCAAAACCATTTAACATACACTACATTTTTCTTTTTCTTGAAACTGCAATAAAGCATTTCAGCAAACTCTGTAGGTGTTGAGGTAAGCAACCTGGGTAATGGCAGGTGCGCAGTTCTACGGGTATAAACCAATCCCGGCTTAACGGTCATCACATGCACATTATCTTTAAAGCACTTATTTCTTAAACCGGACAAGTATGCATTCAAAGCTGCTTTTGAACTGCCATAAATTAATTTGCTTGCTCTGCCCCTATCGCCAGTTACCGAGCTGATGCCTATTATAGTACCTTTTTTTTGGCGGATATAATGTCGCGCTGCAATATTAAGAATGGATACGGTACCCGTATAATTGGTGCTAATCATCCGCTGGGCAATTTCCCAGTCGCCAAATGCGACGTCTTCTTCATCCATCACCCCAAAAATGGTAATGGTTACGCCTGGCTTTGGATTTAATTTTTCAAAAAAAGCACCGTGTGAATAATATTTCAGCGCATCGAAAGTATGCGCCGTACAATTAACCTGGTAACGTGTCTGTATATCAGCAACTAATGCGCAAAGTTGTGCCGACTTCCTGGCTGCTAATTGAATATTATAATGCTGGGCGGCAAATTTATTTGCAACGGCAATACCAATATCAGATGTAGCACCAAGAATCAGAATAGTCTCCATTTAAAATCAATAGGGGCATTTTAATGTATTCAATTCTGAATAGCCGCTCAATACCTTAGATAATTAGTTAATACGATTTCACAGAAATAAGGTTATAGATTCTTTCATTTAAACCGACAATTTTAATAGGATGATATTGAATAATGATTTATAAATTTGTGAACATAATTCACCCTGTAAGCTAATGAAAATAGCCCTTTTTCCCGGATCATTTGATCCTGTTACCAAAGCCCATGTCGATATTGTTAAAAGATCGGTAAGCTTATTTGATAAAGTTTATATCGGTATTGGTGTTAACAGTTCAAAAGCGGGATTATTGAGTATTGAAACAAGGGAACAAATGCTCCGCGCCGTTTTTCAGTCAGATCCCCGCATCCATATTGTTGCTTATGAAGGCTTAACCGTAAACTTTTGCCAAAGTATTGGCGCTGCTTACATGATAAGAGGCATACGCACCGTATCTGATTTTGAGTATGAAAAGGCAATAGCTCAAATGAACCATTCTTTGGCACCCGAAATTGAGAGCATATTTATTGTAAGTAAACCCGGTTATTCATCAATCAGTTCAACCATTGTACGCGAAATTATGCGATACAATGGCGATGTAAGCCAATTTATCCCTAAAGAAGCACTGGCGTATTTATAATCAATTTTTCTTTTACCAGCACATCAATAATTGATGGGAACGTATTTTTCACAATCGGTGTAATGTGTTCCTTATTAAACCAGCGCACATCGGTTATGCCCTCTTCTTTTTGAGGTTTTAACTTATACTGGCCCTTGCTCCGCATCATAAACCAGTGCGTTTTTTTCAACACAATATCACCCTTCAGTATATAAACGTGATAGGTTTTGCATATTTTTTCTTCCAGCTTATTTACTTTTATACCGCACTCTTCTTCAACTTCACGCACGGCGGCCTCTTTTACTTTTTCGCCTTTTTCAATTTTCCCTTTCGGTAAATCCCATTTATTATTTCTGTAAATAAATAAATAGGTGTCATTTTCACTTTTTACCAGGCCACCTGCAGCCTCAATAAGCGTTACACTTTTGGCTACAGCCTTTATAAAAAGCTTTGCATCTTTGCATAAAACATAAAAACGTTTGCTTTTATGACTTAATACCCAGGTATAAATAATTTTCAGATCAAATACCGCTGCATCAATGCTTTCATAGTCGTCTGCATTTTGAGGTTTTGTTTCTGTTAAAAGGATAACTTTTTCGTTAATATAAATTCTGTATTTTTGCGCCATGATAAATAATACTGAGATAGAGCAACAGGTAGCTGAATTTCTTCTGCAAATTAAAGCAATAAAATTACAACCTAACAATCCTTTTACATGGGCATCTGGTTGGAAATCTCCAATTTATTGTGATAATCGTATAACACTCTCTCATCCAACCATCCGTACCTATATCAGGCAGCAATTAACCCGTATGATACAGGAAGTATTTGGCCCGGTGGGTTGCGTTGCAGGTGTAGCAACGGCAGGGATACCACAGGGGGCATTAATAGCGCAAGAATTAGGCTTACCCTTTATATACGTACGTTCAAAACCCAAAGATCATGGTACCGGTAATTTAATTGAGGGCGAAGTATTAAGCGGCAAGCGTGTAATAGTGGTAGAAGACCTGATATCAACCGGAAAAAGCAGTTTGCAGGCGGTTGAAGCTTTGCGCGCGGCAGAATATGACGTAGCCGGCCTGGTTGCCATATTCACTTATGGTTTTGACGTAGCAGCAGAAAACTTTAAAGAAGCAAATTGCCCGTTCTATACCTTATCTAACTATGGTGCTTTAATAAAATATGCCAGCGAAAATCAATACATATCCAAACAGGATGTGCAATTATTGGAACAATGGCGCGAAGATCCGGCTAATTGGGGTAAATAATTATTAGTCTTTTTAATTATTATTTAAATAACAAACTAAACACCAGGCATTTAACAACTACCGGATGAACACATTTGAAAGCAAGGTAACTATTCAGGCTCCAGCAAATAAAATTTATAATTTTTTGTCTGATTTTAATAATCATCAGCAATTAATGCCCGAAAATATCCTGAACTGGACATCAACTTTTAATACAGCTGCCTTCGCCATACAAAACATGGGAAGCATCAGCCTGAAAATTGGCAGCCGCACAGAAAACATCGAAATCACCATCGTTCCCGATGGCAAAGCGCCATTTGAGATGGAGTTAAAATGGGAGCTGCTTGCAAATGGACAAGAGACACTCGTAACATTCACCATTTCAGCCGAGCTGAATATGATGTTAAAAATGGTAGCCTCAGGCCCTTTACAAAAGCTCGCGGACCATCAAACCCTGGCCCTTATTCCAGCAATAAAGTAAAATACGTTTGCTTGTAAAAAGCAATTAATTGGGGGGATTAATATTCTTTCCTCTTCTCTAATTGTTTAATAAAAACTAACACATTCACTACAATCAGCATAGCAATTAATAGTGCCATAACGGTTTATTAATTATTGGTTAATAATGATAAAGAAATAGTAATGTAAATATGCTAAATCATAGTTTTTAGTTGCTAAACAAAGTTATTAACTTATTAACAATCACAACCTTAAAGTCCGAAGAAAAATTATTAATAATACCTGTAATTTATTGCAATCAACTATACCTAAATATTGCTAATTCACGGCTACGTAGCCTTTTTTAAAGGATTTTAACGTACTTTTGCGCTTTAAAGTACAGGAACAGAATGATTACGGTATCTAATTTATCATTACGCTACGGCAAACGCACATTATTTGAAGACGTTAACCTGAAATTTACCCAGGGTAACTGTTATGGTATTATTGGGGCCAATGGCGCCGGTAAGTCTACCTTTTTAAAGATACTTTCGGGCGATATTGATCCAAGCAGCGGCTCTGTAAGTTTTACACCGGGTGAGCGTATGGCCGTTTTAAGCCAAAATCACTACGCATTTGACGAATTTACCGTTATAGAAACCGTGATGATGGGGCATAAAGAAATGTATGCCATAATGAAAGAAAAGGATGCCATTTACCTGAAAGAAGATTTCAGCGATGCGGATGGCGAGCGTGCAGGCGAACTGGAAAACCTTTTTGCCGAAATGGATGGCTGGAATGCCGAAAGTAATGCTGCTACCCTGTTAAGCAACTTAGGAATAAAAGAAGAATTTCATTACCAGTTGGTAAAAGACCTGGATAATACTCAAAAAGTACGTGTATTGTTGGCGCAGGCCTTATTTGGCAAACCAGATATTCTGTTACTCGATGAGCCAACCAACGACCTTGATATACATACTGTAACCTGGCTTGAAGACTTCCTGGCGTCGTACGAAGCTATCGTGTTAGTAGTATCGCACGACAGGCACTTCCTTGACACAGTGTGTACACACGTAGTGGACATTGATTTTGCCAAGATGACCATTTATACCGGCAACTATACTTTCTGGTACGAATCAAGTCAGCTGGCTTTGAAACAACGCTCTGATCAAAACAAAAAGACCGAGGATCGTGTAAAAGAGCTTCAGGAATTTATCCGCCGTTTTAGCGCTAACGCATCTAAATCAAAACAAGCAACCAGCCGTAAAAAAGCGCTTGATAAGATCAATCTGGATGAAATACAACCATCAAACCGCAAATACCCTGGAATTATATTTAATAACTTGGGGCGCGAAGCAGGCGATCAGATATTACAGGTGGAAAACCTGAGCAAATCGTTAAATGGAGAATTGCTGTTTGGCAATATCCGCTTTATGGTGAATAAAGGCGATAAAATAGCTATCCTGTCGCAAAACAGTTTGGCTACGACGGCCTTATACAATATTTTAACGGGACGCGATGCCGATTTTAAAGGTGAATTTAAATGGGGAGTAACCATAAATGCAGCCGATATTCCGATTGACAATACCGAATACTTTAAAGGTAAAGATGATAATTTGATCGACTGGTTGCGCGAATATTCGCCGGGCGATAAGGACGATCAATTTATCCGCGGCTTTTTGGGCAGGATGCTTTTCTCGGGCGAAGAAGTATTAAAAAAGAGTAATGTATTATCAGGTGGTGAAAAAATGCGTTGTATGTTTAGCCGCATGATGCTGCAACAAGCCAACCTGTTGATGTTTGATGAACCAACCAATCACCTTGACCTGGAATCAATTACCGCGCTGAATAACGGCATGAAAGATTTCAGGGGCACCATATTGTTCACTTCGCGAGATCATGAGCTGGTAGAAACCGTTGCTAACCGCATAATTGAAATTACCCCGGCCGGAACTATTGACAAACTAATGAGCTATGACGAATACATCAGCAGTGACGCTATACAAAAGCAAAGAGATGAGCTTTATGCGTTAGCATAATATTATATAATTTCGGAATTGCGTCACCGCTAAAGCTAAGGCGGCACGCGGTCGGATGTTCGATTTCGGATTTAAAAACCAGGCATCTTTTTATTGACTTATGAAGAAAATCATCTTTTTTGCGCTGTTGTTATGGGTTAATTGCAGCTATGCTCAAAATTTAACCGGCGTGGTTAAGGATGCAGCCACCAATGAAAATCTACCCTATGTTAATATAGGGATAGCGCATAAAGGCATCGGTACAGTAACCAACAATGATGGCAACTTTAAACTCGGCCTAAATAACAATGATGCTGATAGCCTGAAAATATCTATGCTGGGTTATCTCCCACAATCCTTCAGCATTGCTGAGCTAAAAAAACATGTAGGACTTTTAACTGTATTGCTCGTTCCCGGTAAAATTCAGCTTAATGAGGTAAAAATATCAAATCCAAAACTTAAGCAAAGCATATTAGGGAATACAACCAAATCAAAAACCGTTAATGCAGGCTTCACCACCAGTGATCTGGGTAACGAAATTGGCGAAATTATCAAAATAAAAAAGTCACCTACTTACCTCAAGCAGTTTAATGCAGCCATTAATGTAAACACGGAAGACTCAGTTAAGTTGCGATTAAACATTTACGGGGTCAAAAATGGTTTGCCTGATAAAAACATACTACAGCAAAACATATTTGTAACTGTTAAAAAAGGCGACGATCACATCACTATCGACCTTAACCCCTACCATATTGCGGTTGACGATAATTTTTTTGTTAGCCTTGAATGGATTCAGAAAACACCGGGGCATGGTTTAATGTTTTCGGCAAGTTTGCTTGGCAGCGCCATCATTGCACGCGAAACAAGTCAGGCTAATTGGGAAAAGGTTGGTTTGGCGGGCGTTGGCTTTAACGTGTTGGCGGCATATTGATTTGATTTCGGAATTACACCATCGCTAAAGATTGGCGGCACGAGGTCGGATGATCCATTTCGGATTTAAAGATTAGGCAAATTTTGTGGGAGATTTAAATTCCGAAATCGAAAATCCAACATTCGAAATAAGAAAATATTTCG